>Ga0126371_10001620_pt1 | contig 19132 bp, 18 predicted proteins | sample PanSoiMetaPlot_4_FD_110145 | JGI IMG/M metagenome (GOLD analysis project Ga0126371, IMG submission 110145) | Tropical forest soil microbial communities from Panama - MetaG Plot_4 | ecosystem: Environmental > Terrestrial > Soil > Tropical forest > Bulk soil | place: Panama | collected 2016-02-17 | reverse complement strand
GACAACAAGAAGACTACCCGACCCGTCCCGGCTTGTCAACCCTTTGAACTGACCAATCGGCGATACCTGGCCACCATCACCACCGTACGAATGTCCCGGGCCTGCTCCCGGCCGGCGCGCTCCAACGCGTCCAACCACACCAGGAACTCCGTGTGCGTGATCCTGTCCTGGGCATAGCGACGCTCCCGCACGTACCAACGCACATACGGGAGCGCCACCACCACCACGCCCAAGACGGACAGCGTGATGTCCGACGTCACTTCTCGCCCTTCTCCTTCGGCGTCCACACGAAACGCTCGTCGTTGCCCTCGGAGTCCTTGGCCGGCTTCTCCAGGAGAATCCGAGAGGACAGCGTGATCTCACTGCCCGCCTTGATCGGCGTACGCGGAAGCTGAAGCTTCAGGTTCGCCTTGCGCTCGATCCACAGGTTCCACGCGTTCGACACGTGGTACAGCTGATCGTCCGCGCCTTCCCGGATCGACTCCCGCTTCTGCCGCACGAGCTTGTTGCGCAGCGACAGAATCGGGTTGCCCGCGCTCATGTCCTCACCCGTGCGCAGGTAGTACAGGAACTTGTCCGCCCAGAACAGATCGATCCGCGCGGCCCGGAAGTGCACGGCCGCCGCCACCGACGGCTTGACACCCGACGCGCTGAACGTGGCGAACGCCAGCCCGGCGGAGTGCTCGATGGCGTCCTTGTGCTCACGGCACCACCGGGTGACCTCCGGACGGGCCGGGGCGTAGAGATCGGACGCCAGCGCCCACTTCTCCGTCTCCGGATCGTCGGTGAAGCCCCACCGCATGAGCAGACGCGCGGCCGGCGCGGCGGCCACCGCGTGCTTGATCCCGGCCATGGCGACCTGTTGCGGGGCCTTGCGGGTCGAGTTGGTGTCCATCACGTCCTGGGTCTCAGGCTCCAGGCCCAGGATGATGTCCACCACGAGCGGCACACCGCACAGCTCGACAGCCCTCAGGCGGTGCTGGCCGTCCAGGAGACGACCGTTCTTGTCGACGCGGATCGGATCGCCGACGTACGGCCAACCTCCCTCGGTCTCCATCATGCGGGCGTAGGACAGGGCCAGGGTCTGGCTCAGCCGCCGGTTGTTCTCGTTGGCGTTGAGCAGCCGCGTGGCGGTCGCCGCGTCGATGGTGACGGTGTGCCGCACCACACCGGGCGGCAGGGAAGCGAACTGGAGTCCGAATTCCCCAAGCATGTCGGTCGCGGTCCGGTTAGCAATCATGGTCACTGACGATACTCCCTGGTGTGTTTCACTGGACGATGTCCAGAATTCCGTTCTGATTAGTGACCCGGGGGTCACCCAATTCGACGGCGCGACGCAGGTTCATCGCGAGGGTCGTCCGCTGGATGCCCAGCGTGCGAGCGATGTCCTCTTGACTGGCCTGCGGGTCTGCTGTGCGCGCGGCCACGAACGCGGCCACGATCTCCTCCCGGTTGTTCTGGAGGAGGGGGTAAAGGTCCAGCTCACCCCGGTTGCGCACGCCGTAGTAGCAGCCGGAGCACAGGCCACGGGAGACGTGCCTCCGTTCGCCGGGGGCCGCGTTCCTGCTGCCCGTCATGGGCTTCCCGCACCGCCGGCACAGCCTTTCGCTCTGGTTGTCTGCCATCGGGGCTTAACTCCTTTCATCAGCAAAGCTAGTCAGCGTTGCTCGGTTTGTCAAGTGTTGGGCAAGGGGGCGAGAGAGAAGCCGCCACACGGGCGGCTTCAGCAGGTCACCGCGTTGCGGCCGGCGTCGTCGCCAGCGGAGGCGTGAACGTGCACTGCGCCACCGGGGCAGGCGCGTTCACGCCCACACCCAGCAGGTAAGCCAGCACCACCGCCAACGCGGCAAGCCCGATCCACCGAAACGGGCGAAACACCACAGTGTTGTTAATCATGCTCGGCACGGCTGAACTCCTTGGGGGCTCGTTTCCTCCGCCCCTTCGGGGCGTCATCCCTCATATCATCAGGGACGAACTCCTCCCCTGGGAAGTCCGGCTCATTCGGCCACACCCGGCCGTCCGCGTTGTCCGCGCACAGCCGGCACTTTTTGTCGCTGGTTACCCACCGGCCCGGCCACATATACATGCCGCACCCAGGGCACGAACCCCACTCCGTCACGCGCGACAGCGCCGAGAACCACGGCCGCCCGCGTTCCACGTCCCAGCCCCACGACGACACCGCCACGCCATCAGGGTCGAACAGCGCCGCGCCGACCGCGACCGCGCCGGCCGACGTGATCGGCCGACCCTGAGCGCTCAGCGACGCCCACCGCCGCAGGGTGGCCACACCATGCCCGGCGTTGCTGCCGCACGGCACCGACACCTGACCCACGTAGGTGTCCGCCAGCGCCGACCACGCGTCATGCCGCGTGTAGCCTGCGAAACGAGCCGGCACAAACAGCGGGGCGGTTACCGATCCGCCGGCCCGTCGGGCGTACGCCCCGCGCCGAACCGTGTTGGTTTCCGTGGCCGCCGGTGCCCGGCCGATCAGGGCCGGGCACCTTTCCGCCAAGACGGGCGCGCACTTCGCGTGCACGCACGCGTAGAAGTCCGCGCCCCGCCACCAGGTGTCCGCGCGACCCAGGCATTCGGCGCACGTGCCGGAGTACCCGGCCACGACCGTGATCACGCCATGCCTCCCTTGATCGAGCGGAGCCGCCGTTCTTCGTTGGACGTCATGCGGTCCTGTGCCGCTTCGAGCACAGCACCCCAATCGTCCATCGTGAACTGCGACTCTTCAATTTCGAACCAATTCGTCCGGCGACGAACCACACCGTCCGGTCCCGCCAGTCGGGGCCGCACCTCTTTCATGTGCAAATAGTCGATCAGGTTGCGGGCCGCGCGGCCCGCGTACTGCCGGCCGCCTGGTTGCGCGGACACGTATTCAGCGAACGAGCTGAATAGGATGTACACGCGGGGGGTGCCGTTGGCTCCCCAGTTGCCGGTGTCGAACATGTAGGCGCGTTTCAACTCCACGGCTTCCGCCTCAACGGTAGTCGCCGCGTGCACAATCAGATAGTCCCGAAGCCATTCCTTGACCGCCGTCGCCAAGTCTGAACCACTGGAATCCCGCCCCCAGTGGCTCGTCAGCTCGGAAATGACAGCTTCCCACTCCTCCTTGTTCTTTCCCACGACACGCGATGGAATCATCGCGTCCCGCTCAAGGGTGGTGCGGAATCCCTTCGGAACCTCGAAAATGTCCTTCCGGTACCATTCGGCTTTCAGCGGCTTGCCCGGCCGGTACAGCGCCGGACCCGAACCGGCCCAACGGAAACCGTCCGGAATCTGGAAGATTAGCCGCCCTTTCTGGTTCTCGCCGTAGTCGCGGTGCTCCATTCCGATCGTGGACACTCCCGCTTCCCGGAACTTCTTGGGAATCAGAAGCTGATTCAGCACGTCCAGCACGGGCGAGCCTTGCGCGATAGTCTCCGGTTCCCCCGGCTCCGGTGTGGTGTCGGCGGCCGGGGGCTCCGGCTCCCGTTCCCGGACCACGGTCAACGCGGCCGGCGTCACCGGTTCGGGAACGTTCACGGGCGCGGCCGGTTCCGGCGTCGGCTCGATCACCACGGGCGCGTCCCGGATGGCCTGCATCTTGCCGGCCAGCTCGTTCCGCTCCGCGTTCGCGGCTTTCGCCATGGCGGTCACGTTCAGCACGGTTCGAACCACGTAGTCCGTGCGCTTGGCCGGGTCCACCTTGTCGGTGTCCCGGTTGAGCAGCCGCCGGCACATGACCGCTTCGGCCAGCACCTCCGGCGACGCGCCCGCGTCGCACATCAGCCGCACCAACGCCGCGTCGATAGCGGAGTCGTCGCCGCCCAGGTCCGGCCGCCGTCCGAACCACGTGTCTTCGATCTTGCCGAACCCGTTTTCGATCATCAGCGCCACGTGCGCTGGCATGTAGCCACGTTCCCGGGACGCCGCCGACGCCGCCCGCCGCCATACCGCGTGGAGGTCGACACCGGCCAGTGCGCCCGCGTCGGCCCCGCTGACCGCCTTCACGGCCGTGATGGACTTCAGGGCCTCATCGGAGGCCAGGAACTCCCGGAAGTCGTCCGGGTCGTAGGCCCAGCCGTTCCACTCCAGCACGGTGACGGGCCGGTGCCCGTCGGCCGGGCCGCCGTGCTGTCCGTCCGGCCCCTTGGTGTTGATCGAGCCGGGTGCACGCATGAGGCGGGTCAAGTCGTGCACGGAGTCCACGCCCGCGTCCCAGCCGCCCGCTTCGCGGGCGCGGAGCTTCAGTGTGAGGTTCCAGTCCCGGGCGAGTTGGGCAATGTTTGCCTTCTCCGCTTCGGACTCGAAGATGATCGGTTCCGAGAACGCCCACCACGCCTGAATGCCGTTTCCGGTGTGCACGATCAGCGTGGGCGGAACACCGCAGGCTTCCAGAATCCGGCGTGCGGATTCCAGGTCCGGCGGCAAACCGTCTTTCTTGTGGCCGTGTCCAGCAATGTCGATATCGGCCCAGAGACCCGGGATACCAGCAATATCCCGCGCTTCCGCACGCTGCCCCTTGTTGGCTTCCTCCTTGCGCTTCGCGATTTCGTTGGGCACGAAACCGAGTCCGATATACACCGCGTGCACGGCGCTTGGTTGGCGGCTAGCCAACTCACAGACAGCTGACGCGATGGCTTCCGGGACCTCCGCCGGAATCCATCGCGTCAGCCTGTCAGGAAGAGAGAAGACGGATACCGAGTATCCCGAAAGCCGGTCGTCCCCGGTTCCGTCTCCACCGCCGAGAAGCGCCGAGCAGAACGCGCTAATGTCCTGCCCGGCATTGTTCACAGGTCGATGTCCTCCAGGCTCACGCCCCCGCCGTCAGCGGGGTTCTCGACGAACATGGTCGCCGGGGTGGCGGCCACCCATTCCTTGACCATTTCCTTGTACTGCTTGGACGCTTCGGTCTCCGCGTCGGACAGGGTGCGGATGACGCGGAGCTTCAGTTCCGCGTACTTCTGGCCGTCCTTGGACTGCGCCTCGACCAGGCTCAGGCCGACTTCCACGCCCCAGTAGCCGACCATGTCGGTCATGAGGCCCACGGCCCATTCCTTGAACGCCTTGAGCGACGCCGGGGGCACGGTGACCACGACGGGCAGCATCGCGCCTTCGGTGAGCAGGAACAGCAGCTTCCGTTCCTTGCACGCCTGTCCGGCGCGGCCCTTGAGGTCGGATCCCCACTGCGCCATCGGGCAGTTGCGGCACGTGCCGGTGGGGTTGTCCTCCGCGCGTGCGCCGCCGGCCGCGTACAGGCCGCCCGCGATCGGCTTCTTGCCGTCCATGCTCATGCACTCGGGCGCGTTGTTCTTGGGCTCCGGGTCGGTCCAGAACACCCGCTGGGGGTTCTGGAGAACGAGGATGCCGGTCAGCTCCTGAACGAGGGTCTTGTTGCCGCCCTTGGTGACGATCCAGGACGTTTCGCCGCCGGTCGGGAACTTGATGTGGACCAGGTCCCGGATGCCGGGTTCGGCGTCGTCGAAGGTCTCGGCCATCAGCTCGGACATGGTGTCGTCCGGCACGAGCGCGCGATACTTCTTGCGGAACTCGTCGGAGACGTCCAGCTCTCCGGTGCCCTTCTTCACGATCTCAGTGGCCATGTGGATCTTGTTCCTTGTCTCATGATGGGTGATGGAATCCCGTTACACAGCGGGATGTTTGGGCGGTGCTCCGCGAGGGTACAGCCGCCCGCCGGGACTGCTGAGCGTTACCGTCAGGTACCCCGGGAACCGTGATCAGCGGGTGACCGTGGCCGCCCGTGACCCGGCGTCGCGGAGCCGGATTTCCGTGCTGGGAACCAGCTTCACGACGGCCGCCAGGGGTGCCGGCGGTTCGTCTCCGTGTTCGCGCAACTCCTTGAGGTACGCGGTCAGCGACTGTGCGGAGTAGGACGGCTTCACCATGTAGTCGAGTCCGGAGGCTTCCATGGCCTCGCGGATGTCGTCCGTGGTGACGCCTTCCAGCTTCTCGACGTGGTAGACGGGATACAGGTAGGCCGTCTTGCCGTCGATTCCGGCGGAGTTGATGTTGTCCTCGGCCCATTCGAGCCGGATCCGTTCGTCCAGCTCCTTGATTTCCGCTTTGTACGTCTTGGCTTCGCCTTCGGCCGACTTGAGCGCGGCCTTGAGGAAGATCAGACGGCGGAGCATCCCGTTCACGGATTCGTCGTCCGGGGAGGGAACCGTCCGGTTCTCTGCCGTGGTGACGGTGGCCGTGGTGAGGCCGACGTTCTCATGGGTGGACGGCCGGGCCGTGGTGGTGATGGTCCGGCCGCTGGGCCGGAAGGTGTACCGCCCGTCGCCCTGGTCAACCCAACCAGCTTCTGTCATAGGGTCGCCTCCTTGGTGATCAACTACGGTCAAGACTAGTCGACTACTCTCGGGTTGTCAACTCTTCTAGTCCTGAGGTTTCCCCAGAAACACGTGTGGCCCGCGCCCCTCGGGGTAGGGCACGGGCCACACGCAAGCGACGCTACTTGTTCGAGCCGGACACGTTCAAGAGCATGTTCGACCCCGAACCGGTGCACGAAAAGCCCACCGTCTTGATCTCCTGCGCCACCTTCAGGCAGTCCTCGAACTTGATCCCGTCCGTCAGCGACGCGTTCAGCGCGTTGTTGGCCGCCGCCAGAGCCTGATTCTTCGCCAGGGTCTGTTGCGCCACCTGCGTTTCCACCTGGGCATTCCGGAGCTTGTCCAGGTTCGCCTGAGCGGAGTCGGACAGGTGAATCTGACCGGGCGCGACCGACACCACTTCCAGGCCGGACGCGTTGATCTTCGCCTTCAGCGACGCCGTGATGCCGTCGGTGATCGCCGCTTGCTTCGAACCGTCGATCACGTCCAGGGACGTGAACTCCCCGTACACCTCACGGGCCGCGTTGTCCGTCAACGGCCGCAACAGGTTGTCCCGGGCCGCGTCCAACGAGGTGTAGTTCTTCCACAGCTTCACCGCGTTCTCCGACGACACGCGGTAGGACACCGTGATGTCGGCGCAGGCAGACGCGTTGTCCTTGAAGTTGACCTTCACACAGTCAGCCCCGGGCGTGTCGCCCTTGTCGCCGGCCAGCCGGGACGTGGTCTGAACCTTCGTGTCGATCACGGACGCGGTCGCCCACGGCGCGGTCCAGTTCCAGCCTGGCCCCGCCGGGTCGCCGACCGGCTTCCCGAATTCCTGGATGATGGCCACCGTGTTGGCGTCCACACTCACGTGGGAATCCAGCACGATGGTGCCGGCACCCAGAAGACCCGCGATCACGGCCACGGCGATTCCGCCGCCCAGCATGTCATCGTTGCCGCCGGAGAAAACGGCGACCAGGACACCGATGATCGCGACCAGTCCCAGAAGACAGCCGACGATGAAAATACCCATGAACCACACTCCTTGGTGTATTCGATTTTACTCCGCTGGGATCATCGGCCAGTTCTTCGCATTGGCCTTCAGATTCCCGATCATCCCCAGCACCTTCTCTTCCTCCTCCGCGCTCAATTCGTGCGCGGACTTGGCAAGGTGCGTGGCAAAATTCATGGACCAGTTGTGGTACCAGGTCTTTTCGTGCTGGTGAAGCTTGTCAAGTGACGCGTTACCAATCACCGGGTATTTCTTCGCAATCACCCGAAGGACCATCAGGGTCGCACGCACGTCCGCTTCGGCCGTGTGCGCCTCCGTCAGATCCATTCCGCAGTAGTGCCGGAACAGGTCCGTCAGCGTGCGCTTGCCGCGCCGGTACCTGTCCACCGCCCGATCAATCGTCAGGGGGCATAGCACGGGTCCGCGAATTTCCAGACCGCCGAACCCGTGCCGAGCCAATTCCCTGTCCAACATGGTGAGGTCGAACGGGGCGTTGTAGATCACGAGCGGGACTTCCGGCCGCCAGTGTTCCGCGATCGTGTCCCAGATGTCCCACACGGCCGTCACGGGCCGTTGCCCGTGTTCGCGCACGTGCTCTGTGGTGACACCGTGGACCCGGGACGCGGACTCGGGAACCTCGATCCCCGGGTCGATCGTCCAGTTGGAAACGCGCAGGTCAAAGCCTGGCATGTCCACGATCACGGTTCCGGTCACGATCCGGTCGTTCACGGGATCGACCCCCGTGGTTTCCAGGTCGAACCCGATCAGAGGGCCGTCGGTCCAGCTCACATCACACCTCTTCGTACGTCTTCGCCATCACTGCGGCATTGACGGGGTAGCTTTCACCCACCGGCCCGATCATGACGTGGTCGCCCACGTAGAACGGAATCCATGCCTTGTGGAGGCGATCGTACACGGCAATGTTGCCGTAAAACGGTGCCACGGACTCCGGCTTTGGCGCGTTGCCGAATTGATGCCCGTCACCGGTTTCGTCCAGGTGCAGCAGGCCCCATACGTTGCCCTGGCACTGGGCCTTGACGAAATCGGCCAGGGCGGACAGGTTGTGGCCGGTCCACTGGAGTGCTTCGGGCTCGAACTTCTTGCGGTACGTCCGTGGTTCCGGGTTCATGCGTGCTTCCGGACTCACCCATGGGTGCCGCTTGTCGTCCGGGTCCTTCGCGGACAGGATGTGCGAGAAACGGTCGTAGTACTCGGAATCCTGTTCGGTGTCCCAGTCCCCGTCCCAGAGAACGCGGGCCACGTTGTAGGCGACGACATCCATGTCCATCGGGTTGTGGATGTGGTCGATGGTTGCGCGGATCACTTCGTCGAAGATGTCGACCGCGCTGCCCCATCCCATTCAGTACCTCCTTGGTTCGATACGACAACCCTACCCCGTCAGACCCGGGATGTCAACTGATTGGGTACTTGTTCCACGGGATATCCAACAAGTGCACGTCCAACACTGCCTCATGCCGCCGGACACGCGCCAACAAGTCCCAGAACCGGCGGTCCGACACCAACACCTCACCCTGATCATCCTGGGTACGGATAAGACGGCCGATCGACTGCACTACCCGCGTGTGCCGCTGCTCCTCCACGAACCCCCGATACCGGCGGTTCATCTGCTCCGCCACGTAATCGGTCATGCCGAAAAACGACCACAGCACAAGCCGGGTCAACAGGTTCCCCGGCAAGTCCAGACCGGTCGCGAAGCTGGCCGTGCCGATCAGCGTCGCCGGCAACCCGGACGCCGCCATGGCCCGATACTTCGCGGCCGTCTCGCCGGCCGCGATCGAGCCACCCTCCCGGGGCTGGCACAGCACATTCGGGTGGGTGTCCCGAGGGAGCGCCCGCGCCACCAACGACACGTCAGCGTGCGACGTGCACAGGATCAACGCCGCGCGCCGCGCCGTGAACGCCGCGACCTCCGCCAGCCGCGCCCGCACCGTGTCGGAGTCGTCCGCGTTGGACTTCACCCCGGAGTGCTGGGAAATCCAGCCCCGGACCTGTTCGGCGTACCGGAACGGGTGGCCCACGTCGGTGACCTTCACCGCCTTGTCGTACACGCCGCACCGCCGGGGAAGCGTGTCCCCCGCCGTGCCGGTCACCAACGCGCCCGCGCCGATCATGCGCGAAATGAACCCCTCATGCGCGGTGATCGGAATCAGCCGGATCTCTCCCGGCTTCTCCTCACCATGCACAGCGGCCCACTTCTGCGGGCCGGACGATCCTTCGGCCAATTCGGCGATGGTCGCCAACGTGTTGAGCGTGTCGACACCGCGCGTGCTTCCGGCCGCGATCAGCTTATCGGCGGTCTCGTTCAGCACGGCCCGGTACTTCCGGAAGTAGGCGACCTCTTGGCTTGTGCGCGCGGTGTTGATGGGGCGTTCCGTGTCCCACTTCGCCCACGGCTTCCGAACCTCGGTCGCGAATTCCAGGATCTTTTCCGTCGCCTTGATCAGCTTCTCACCGCGTTCCGGCGTGATGACCGTGGCAATATCGGAGTCGGGATCCGGGAGGAAAACCTGACTGCCGGTTCCCTCACCCAGCGTGCGGGTTTGAAGGTCCCGAATGGTGTCGGGAAGGTGGTGCGCCTCATCGATCAACAGATCAGCCCACGCCGGCAACAGTTCGGTGACCTGCTTTTCCATCAGGTAGTGGTGGAAGTACAGGAAGTGGAAGTTCGTGAGCACGATGTGCACCTGGTGCGCACGGAGCCGGGCGCGCTTCGACGCGCACCCGCCGTAGGGTTCGTCACTGCGGTACGCGCCGGCACAGTCGCAGTAGTCGTCACAGCCCTCGGGACAGATCCATGGCCGCATCCCGCCGATACACGCGCCCGTGCCGGGGCACCGGTACGACTCGTCCAGCCCTTCGGCCCTCAGTTCGCCCTGGGTGGCCCAGTTCTCGGAGTTTCTGTGCTGGATAAGCGACGCCACCCGCTGCGCCGGGGCGCGCTGTTCGAAGCTGCCGAACTGGGCCGCTTTCGAGTCGGCGCAGGCGTAGTTGCTGCCACCCAGGACGCGGACGAACGTGACGCCGGTGGCTTCCGCGATGCGCGGAAGGTCCTTGTTCACGTACTGGTCCAACAGGCTGTTGGTGACCGATGCGACGACGGCCGGGCGGCCGGGGGTGCCGACGTCGGCCGCGCGGGACAGAACGGCGAACGACTTGCCGACGCCGGTTCCGGCCTGGACGAAGAGGGGGTTCACGCGGTCGGCGCACAGCAACGACACCAGGGCATCCTGTTGGGGTCGCCGGTCGTATCCGGTGTGGTCCAACAGTTTTTCGAACGACGGTGAGGTGTACACCTCCGGGCCTCCTTTGGTCTGGGCATGACCTTACCCGACTGACATCGGGGTGTCAACTCCTTGGGTCAGTCTTCCCACTCCTCACCCATATAAAAGAAATCCAAGGCGTCGCAAATAGTGCCCTTCAACTGCTCCACATCCGACACCTCGAAATGCTTCGCCGGACTCTTCGAATACCGGTGAGACATGGCATCCAAAATCTGAAGATCCATGCCGTCCAATTCGAGAACAAGCTTCCCGCCCCGAACCTCAAACTTACGCACAACGACCTCCCAATAGAAACAGGGGCTCCCGCCGAAACGGAAGCCCCTGATCACACCATCACACCCGATCCATCTCCCACGGCCACCGGCCCGTCTGCGCCGCCTCGATGATCGGAATCAGACGGAACGTGGCGTCCGTCAGCCCGCCCAGCTCGTGACGGTTCGTGCCGGCCGTCATCGCACCCGCGTACCCAGCCAGGTTGAACGAGTACACCGGCACATCCTCCGGCACGTACCGGTTGACCGCGTCCGTCCCGCCGTACCAGCCGGCACCCATCAGTTGCATGTCGGAGAACACGAACACCCGCGTGTGCTCCCCGCGCCGGAACGTCTTGTGCAGAGCCTGCGCCAGGTCCGTTCCGTGCCCGACCGAACCGGCCCGGTTCGTGAACCGCGCCACCTGCTCGATCAGCGCCGCGCCCGGCTGGATCGTGTGCGTGTACGTGCCCGTCGCCCACCCGGCCAGGTCCACGGCACCCCGGTTCCGGAACGCCAGCGCCACACCGAACAGGGCCGCCGCGTCCACACACGACACCTGCGACTTCCCGGACATCGGCGCGGACATCGAACCGGAGGTGTCGACCAGGATCAGCGTCCGGCCGTCCAGCGCCGGAATGTTCTGCGTGGACAAGGTCAGCGCCGTGTTCAGCGCGTGGCCCCACCGCAGAGACGCCGCCGCCATGCGGTACGCCGACAGGAACCGGAACGGGAATTGCTTCGACCGGGCGACCTGGTCCGGGTCCGCCAGCCGCGCCGCGACCGTGGCCGCCATGCTGTCCGACACGCCGGCCTTGTCGAAGTTCGCCAGGTTCCGCAGAAGTGCCATGTAGCCCATCTGCGGGATGACCGCCTCCCACGCCTCCGCCGTCATGCCCTGACCGTCCGACAGCCATCCGGACAGCCACTCCCATGTTGCGCCGGCCGCGTCCAGCCGCGACGTGAGCACACCGGCCGCCGTGGCGCGGTGCAGCCACACACGCCGGTCCCCAACGGGGATCCGCTCCAGCTCCGCCCGGTACCGCACCATCGGCAACGGTGCGCCCGGCTGGTTGACCGGCACCGCGTCGGCCCGGTTGTGCCGGCGGTCCAACAGCCACGTGTACAGGCTGTTGCGGGCCATGTCGTCACCGACCGGGTGGACGATGTCGACAACGTCACCGAACCGGACACCGTACGACGACGTGTCGTACTTCAGGGCGGAGAACTCCGTGTACAGACGCGGAAGCGTGTCGATGATGGCGCGCTTCATGCACATCGGGATCGCCCGCCCGAACCGCATCCGCCAGTACGAAATCATCTCGCCCGGCTCGTCGGCGCGGAGCAGTGCCGCGCGCAACAGCTCACGGTTCCCGCCGTGGATGCCCTTAGCCAGGCGCGCGTGTACCGCCTCGCACGCGATGACGATGGGCGCGGTCCGCATGTTGCCCTTGCGCCGCAACCAGTCCACGAACGGCGACAGCCACGCCAGACCCTCCGTCTCGGTCGCGATCGTGGCCGTCAGGGCACGGACACGCGCAACCGTCGCGTCGCCGGTCTCATAGAACTTGTTCTCCGCAATGAAACCGGCCGTGGACGTCAGGAACAGCTGCCCCCGGTCCGAGCGGGCGAACGACGGCGCACCCTCGAACGTGCGCGACGACGACCGGCGGTCCACGACGATCGGGGACGATCCGCCCGCGCCCGCGCCGGCACGACCGAACGTGTCCGGCAACTTGTTGAACTTGGACATGCTCCACACTCCTTGGTGATCAGTTGATGGTGACGGACTTCCCGTCGAACCGGGGGTTCACGTCGGTTCCGTCGTACCGCTTCACGTACAGCAGGCTCCCGCCGGACGACACGAACAGCCCGGTTTTGTCGCCTCCCACTTCGGTGATCCGGCCCCGGATTTCTCCGAAGTTGGTTTTCACTACGTGGTTCTTGGTGTTCATGAGCTGACGGACAACGTCGTTGATGTTCAAACAGGCTCCTTGGTGTGAGCAATAAAAAAGAGGTGCCCACGTGCCGGATCGCGGTCGGCAGGTGAACACCTCTCGTGTGTGAACGTTTCCCCAATGGGGACCGACGCGCCGGGTGCGGACATCTTCCGGACAACGTAGTTCACTCGGCGTACGCGCGCCGCGCCCAGGAATCGAACCTGATCTAGTGGGTTTGGAATCCACTGTCCACACACAGTGACCGCGACTTGAGTTGGCTCCCACTTCGTTGGTGTCCTTGCGCACGAAACCGGCAGGAAGCCTACATCCATCCACGTGCGTAAAGTGACGGCTTCGGGGACTTTATCCCGTCACGTGCTACTAGGGTGATACCCGGAGTCCCAGCACCTTCCGAAGCGGAAACGGGATTCGAACCCGTGTAGGCAGCTTTGCAGGCTGCAACCTGGCCTCTCGGTCATTCCGCCACAAGGGAGGCACGGCAACTTGTCGTTGCACCGGTCAAACGGCCGTGCCTTGTAGTCCTACCCGGATTCGAACCGGGAACCTCCACCACCTCAAGGTGACGCCTCTGCCGTGTTGGGCTATAGGACCAGGGGGCCGCTCACGCGGCCGTGTCGACTGTGGCGCGGGTACGCCACCGCCGGTAGTTCAGTACTCCCACCGCGACCATACCGAGGTTCATCACGAACCCCCAGTATCCGGTTGCGATGCCGAACGCCACCATGCCCAGTTGCACGGCGACCAGCACAACCCACCCGCTGATCTTCCCGCGTCCCACGAGCCACGCGGACAAGATGTTGAACGGGCCGAACAGGAACGTGGACGCAAGCGCCAAATTCATGCCGGTTCCTTCTCCTTGGTGTGCGCGGCCGGGATGTGTACCCGTTCTTCCCCTCAGGGGCACCGGCCTACTCCACGCACCGCGCCGCGCGGACAGTGCGCTTTTCTCCGGTGCCGACCACACACCTGGTAGTCCCACTGGGATTCGAACCCAGAACCTCCCGGACCTGAACCGGACGCCTCTGCCAAAGTTGGGCTATAGGACCATGACGTGAGCGCTACCACGACGCTCACGTTTCTTGCACACACACACACACACACACAACACCATTCCTGACTCGCCCATCGCAACCGTCAGGGGCACCCTGTTAAACCCCGACAGTCGTACCGCACGAGGGATTCGAACCCCCACGGGGGTGGTTTACAGCCACGCCGGCACAACCAACGCTGTACGGTATGCAACGGCCTCATCCCTAGCCGTCATGGTGGACCCTCAACAACGAGCCCACGAATGGACCCGCATTCCTCGCTTCCCACTTCACAGTCTGCCGCAACACCTCGGAAAGGCTCGGCCTTTTACACCGGCAAACGTAGCCCGTACGGGGCTCGAACCCGCACACTCCTGAATGAAAGTCAGGTGAGCTTCCTATTACTCCAACGGGCCATACTTGTATTGCGTAGCCGCGCCGGGATTCGAACCCGGAACCTTCCCCTTTTGAGAGGGACGCCTCTGCCGATTGGGCTAAGCGGCCATGAATTGCGTAGCGCATACGGGGCTCGAACCCGTAGCCTCCCGGCTGAGAACCGGACGTTCCGCCAATTGAACTAATGCGCCATAAGTACCCTGAGAGGGATTCGAACCCCCGGCTTCCACGTTCGTAGCGTGGCACTCTATCCGCCTGAGCTATCAGGGCTTGGGGTGACCGACGGGATTCAAACCCGCATAATCCAGGCTCACAACCTAGTGCCTTGTTCAATTAGGCTACGGTCACAGTCCCACCCCCGGGAATCGAACCCGGAACCTTCGGTTTCGGAAACCGATGCTCTGTCCTGTTGAGCTAAAGCGGGTAAATGCGTCCCCCTCCGGGGAGTCGAACCCCGACCCTACCGTTTAGGAAACGGTCGCTCCTCCGTTGCGCTTGAGGGGGGTAAAGCGGAAGATAAGGGATTCGAACCCTTGGGACCGAAGCCCACGTCATTAGCAGTGACGCCCAATCGGCCAGCTCTGGCAATCTTCCTTATCGTGTATGGAGTCCGGCCGACCGGTTACTTCCCCGCCGGGGGCAACGGTGGCCACCGTCACACCGTTCCGCGAGTGTTGTATCCCCTGGATAGGGAGCCGGGAACTCATTCACACGAAGTTTGGAGCCGGGGCAGGCCCGTACGCGACCCGTTTCGGCTATCCCGCGACCGCACCTAGGAGAGTCTAGGGAATCAGAGCCTATCCGCGCTTACGGTCGTGGCCGCATAGAAAAGAACCCGTCGGGGGGTTACTGGGCCTTGACCGTTTATGGCGGTCCCCAACATTACGGTGCCGGTGTGTCACGCACCAGCGGAAGGTAAAGGAGTCGAACCCTCGGGGTTGCCCCCGGCACCCGCTTTCGAGGCGGGGTGTCCACCATCGGACGCTACCCTCCATATTGTGTGCGCCCCCCGAGAACCGCCACAGTTGACACGGGGGACGCCGGAACGTATTCGCCTCCAACGACTACATTCCTTGAGCGGGTACGGGGAATCGAACCCCGGCCTGTTGCTTGGAAGGCACTAGTTCTACCATTAAACTACACCCGCATTGACCAAGACGCAGGGACAATGACAACACCGGCCTTTTCAAGGGGTAGCGATCCCCGTACCGTTGTTGACCGTGTGGGTCTTGGGTAGCTAGCCGTCACGCGTCCGGACGCTGACGGATTCTACGCTGGCCTAGTAGGATTCGAACCTACACCTTGCGCATTAACAGTGCGCTGCTCTGCCGTTAAGCCATAGGCCATTGGTTTGGAAGCCCGATAGGTGATTCTCTCAACCCTGTGGGTACCACACTTTAAACGAACACCGACACTCGGGCCAACATGCCGGTTGGTAAACCGGAAGACTCCTTACGGTTGTCTTCCTTGTGGCGGAGGTGGGATTCGAACCCACGACCTAGGGATTATGAGCCCCCCGCGCTAACCGAACTGCGCCACTCCGCTCTAGTGGCACACGCGGCGCTACTCCGGCGCGTGTGCCGTGACCGTGATGTTTGGGGTCAGACGGTCATTCACCCATTTGATTCTCTCAGAAGTCCCCGGAGAAACCGGCGGCAGAAGAGAGAATTAGTTTGACACCGAGAACCAGTCAACACAGGACTTGTTTGACTTCTGCTCTGCCGCTTGAGCTACGGACGCATGAAAGAGCGCCCGTCAGGACTCGAACCTGAAACCCGAAGTTTGGATTGAAGTAACCCGCATTTACGCATCGGTGTCAGCTTGCGGTTCCGAGAACCAGATGGACCAGGCGTGTTTCATTTGCGAAGTGAAGTATCCCGGCCCTTCGCATCGGAACCAGTCGGAATGGAGGGAATCGAACCCCCGACGTCCTGTACCCAAAACAGGCACTCTACCCCTGAGCTACATTCCGGTCACCAATATCATGCCGGGTGATGCGGCGACGCTTCCCCACAAAGCGGAGCACACTCCACGGATCACGCTCACGCCGACCGTGATCCTTAAACTTGTGCGGCTTGCACAACATGCACCCTTTCCACCGCCTGTGCGGGGAATGCGCCATGCCTATCACCCCTTGTTCGTATAACCCAGCTTCGCGCGGACCCGCTCAACATCACGGGCACTGTTCTTGATGGCTGTTCCCAGATCCCGGAGAAGCCCGGCAGGATTGCCCCCGCGAAGTTCCACGATCAGGTTGCCGTCCAACATCAGACGGACGTCACCGGTATCAGGGTTCACCACTGTGGTTACACGCACGCGCCAACGACGGGGTTCGAACCCGCGACCTTTGCCCTGACAAGGCACCGCGCTACCGCTGCGCTACGTCGGCTTGTGACCGGAAAGAGGTGGCCTGAGAACCAGACGGCTCAGGACACATAGTGCTCTACCATTTGAGCTACGGGACCATAAGCGGCCCCGATAGGACTCGAACCTATAACCACTCGATTAACAGTCGAAGTAACCCACGCCTTCGCATCAGGTCACCTCTTTCCGGTGATCCCCGCGAGAACAAAGTGAGCCAGGTCGATAGTGCACTTTGCGGTTTCGAAGCCGCATCTCATATCTCACAGTAAGAGAAATGATTTTCCGAAGTAACCCGACTCTTCGCATCGCGGAGAGTAAGTCTGGCCTCACGAGAACCTGTCGAATCAGGTAACAGCCCAGGAATCGAACCTGGATCTCCGGATATGCTCCGGCGCTCTACCGACTTGAGCTAGCCCGAAATAGTGGATTCAGAAGTAACCCGACTCTTCGCATCGTGAGGTGTTCATGTGGAGTTGTCAAAGAATCTTCGCCGCAATCAAGGGCATTAAGTTGGGTGGGACGCCGGATACCATCACCCTGCGAGAGACAATCGTCCCCGGCGTCCCCGTTGCGCAGCGTGGACTTGAACCACGGACCACCGACGTATCAGATCGGCACTCTAACCAGCCTGAGTTACTGCGCATTAAATTGTTGCGTGGCAAGGAGCGGACTCGAACCGCTGGCCCCTCCCTTTTCAGGGGAGTGCTCTACCGTCTGAGCTACCGAGCCATGTTCGGGCTAGGCGGTAGACGTCTTACCGCTGTCGCATTCCCCATTGTCGTCAGTCGCAATGTAAGCCATGGGGCAGCCGCCGAACCGGCTGAGACGTACGCCGTGAAGGATTCGAACCTTCGGCCTGAGTATTAAGAGTACCCAGCTCTAACCAGACTGAGCTAACGGCGCATTAAATTGTGACGCTTCCCGTCTAGGATTCGAACCTAGATCCCCGGAACCAAAATCCAGTCTCTTGCCGATTAGAGCAACGGGAACCGGTAGGTCCGGTGGGACTCGAACCCACGACATCCCGATTAAAAGTCGGGAGCTCTGCGCTGCTGAGCTACGAACCCATTCAATTGTTGGTGACAGGGTGGTCCGGCGTTTCCGCCTGCCCGGGACGACACCCACCTCTGCAAGGTGGGGCGTACCCTATCTCCCCGGTCTCTCCGCGCTGCCCACCTAGGATTCGAACCTAGATTACCTGAATCAGAGTCAGGGTTCCTGCCGTTGAAAGAGCGGGCATTAAGTTGTAGCGAGCCTCAAGTCAGAATCGAACTGACGACCTGCCCTTTACGAGAGGGCTGCTCTCAACCTAGCTGAGCTATTGAGGCAATGTAATTGTGTTACTGCGTGGACCCGACAGGACTCGAACCCGCCGCCTCCTGTGTGCAAAACAGGCGCTCTACCAGATGAGCTACAGGCCCAGAGATACGATACAAGCGCAGGAGTTTCAACGCGGAAAGGTAGCACTAGAAAACCGCTCCACACCTTCGTTCCGCCCCGGGACTGACCTCGATTCGTGCTTCCCCTTCCGGTTTGGTGACGTTCACGCCCGTATCGCATTGAGTTGTGGGTGAGGCCAGCGCGGTGGTTGACGCGCGTGGAAACACCGCGCTGACCTCTCGTAGGGATTGAGGGAGTCGAACCCCCGACCCGCTCTTTGTAAGAGAGCCGCTCGTCCCGCTGAGCTAAATCCCCATTAAGTTTGTGGCTTCACCGAGAACCGGACGGTTACAGGTACGGTGTCAATTCCCAAAATTGAAGTAACCCGCGTGCCTTCGCATCGGTGAAGTTGTAGAGCATGTCCGCCTTGCTGGTGTCTGTCCGGGGGAGTGCTTCCCGTCCTGACACGAAGAACATTACCCGGCCGATCCTGGAGTGTCAACCCTTCTTCTGGGTTTTCTTCCCACCAGCCTGTTCCTGCTGGTCACGGTAGGTTTTCCACGCCCTGTCCAGATGCGCCGTCGGATCCGGGAACAACCACTCCGCCACCACATCCACCGCCCGCGACACCCGCCCCGGCTTCTTCGGCTTCTCCACCATCATCGGACTCCCTGTCCACTCGGTTACCAACCCGGCGGCCGGACACACGCCCGGCCGCCGGTAGCTGTTGACACGGATCACGACCGCGCCGCGTCCCGCCGCCACTGACCCATGCCCGCCCGACGCGCGTACGCGTCCATCCGGGCCGTCTCGCACCGCATCCACACCGCCCGATCCCAGTAGGCATCGGTCAACGCGTTGTGCGCCGAGTGCTGCGCCGGCAAGTCCGGGTGCCCGCACTCCTCCCACCGTTGCCGCAACTCGTGCGTGAACATCGGGATCCCCGTCGGAAGTCCCGACATCGGCCCGAACAGCTGGGCCAGCGCCACATGGTCGTACGCACCGAACCACGCCCACAACTCCACCGACGCCAACGGCATCCCCGGACCCAACAGGAAGGACGCCACGTCCGCCGCAATCTGTGCCCGGGGCTTCACGTGCCCGAAGTCCTTGTG
>Ga0126371_10001619_pt1 | contig 19136 bp, 11 predicted proteins | sample PanSoiMetaPlot_4_FD_110145 | JGI IMG/M metagenome (GOLD analysis project Ga0126371, IMG submission 110145) | Tropical forest soil microbial communities from Panama - MetaG Plot_4 | ecosystem: Environmental > Terrestrial > Soil > Tropical forest > Bulk soil | place: Panama | collected 2016-02-17 | reverse complement strand
TTTTGGAAAGTCGCGCCTTCTTTTCTGCTGAGGACAGTCCGGGCATATAGTCGGTCTGGGATTCCTCGATGCGCGCAATGTCCCCGCGCACGGCCCCAGTCAGAGGCGCATCAGCTAGGAATTCTTTCCACGTCTTCCCCTGCTCTTGTTCGCGACGGCGGCCGCGGCCTCCGCCGGGGACGCCTACGAGGAGTTTGTCGGACCCGAATGTTTCCCGGTCAAAAAAGAGAGCCGCTTCGAGTCCTAGAGCAGGATACAAGCGGCGGTCGGCCGTTGTTTCCTCAAGCTTTGGCGGATCGATGCCCAGCTTCTTCAGTAATCCGTCTGCTTGCGGGCTGTAGGGCGTTGGGCTGTCAATAAGCAGGGTCCCACCATTACATAACTGCAGCTTTCCCCCGAGATGAAACTCGTTCCGTTTGGCGTGGCCGCCAAAGTCGTCGTGATTCTCGAGAAGCAGAATTCGAGATGATTTTCCAACGCGCTCTCGAAAGAAATGCGCTGCCGAGAGGCCGCTGATACCAGCGCCCACGACAACGAGATCGTAAACTTCCTTCGTATCGGCCGGTGCCGAGGCGGTCTTCCAAAACGTGCCATCGCGAAGACTATGCGCGGTTTCGAACGAACTGGGATGGCTCCCGCGAAGGCCGGTCAGCGCTGGCGGGTAATCATCCGCTTGGTTGGATGGTTCAATGCCTGGTCGCCCCTCGCCAAGCGTGGTCGTGGCAAAGAGCGCACCGCCAATGACCACAGCCGCCCCATTGAGGAAGTCCCGGCGCGTAATAGGCCGTTCCATCCCTAGATAGCGGTCGTAGTTTTCACTCATGAATTCCTTCCCGTAGGCATTAATGGCCGGTCGCCGCTACCAACAAGTCATCGCGTCCGGATCCATATTCTCCACGCAAAGAATCATCTTGTAAATTTGCATCTTTCTTGTAAGTTCGTGGTCCTAGGATTCTCTCGGCCCTTTCGGAACCAGGAAATCAGTTGTCTTTGCAAAGAGATCCTGCTCGCCGGGAGGGGCCTGGCCGAATGCCTGCCGGGGAATGACTTGGCTTTCGGAGCAATTCCAGGTGGAATCCCGACGATCTCCCGGGCTTTGAAGAATCCGCCGCGAGAAGGGGCATGCCATGCCCGGACCCCAGGAATACTCGACGGCCATGGGAAGAGGCCAAGCGGTTCTTCGCGACTCCAGACGGCGAGACAACTTCGGCGCCTGCGATCCTCGCGCCGACGGGTCCGCAGAGCCTCAAACCGGCCCCTTAGAAGTTTTCACTTGACAATCCGGCACGCCCTCCATAACTTTGCACAACTATTGTAAGGTTCGTACAGCAGTAAAAACGCTGGGAAACGGTCGAGAGGTGGAGGCTGGCCGGGTGCAGGCCGATTCTGATGTGCGCCGGACTGAATGGTTTCTCGTCTCCGGACCGCGGATGTTCCGCTATTTCTCCGCCATTGTTTGTTTTTCCAAGAGCCACCCACGAAAAGATCTATTTCCTCCCCAAGACAGTCAGTTCTGTCGGTAACCATTTCGCAAGTCGGTTTGCAGGAGAGGGCAGATGAAAAACTGGAGATTTTTGTCTTTGGGCCTGATTCTCGTAGTTGCTGATACGCTGTTTGGCCAAACGGCGCTCACATCACTGCGCGGGTCGGTGACGGACCCCTCGGGGGGAGTCGTGCCGGGCGCACAGGTGGCTCTGGACAACAAGGCCACCGGCGGACACCTGTTGCGAACCACGGATTCCAGTGGGGAATACAGTTTTTTCCAGATTCCCCCGGGCCGCTACACGGTGACCGTTACCATGGCGGGCTTCGGCACGCAGTCTAAAGAGGCCGAATTACTTGTCAACCAGCCTGCGACGATCAACTTCGTGCTTTCCGTCGAGGAGTCCAGAACCACGGTCGAGGTCAGTACCGAAGCGCAAACCATAAACGTTACCGATGCCACGATCGGAAACTCCGTCGGCAACACCACAGTCGAAGCACTGCCGATGGAAGGGCGAAATGTTCCAGACCTGTTGAGCTTGCAGCCTGGCGTGCTGTATCTGGGCCAAAAATTTAACAACATCAGCAGCGCGAACCGCGACACGGACAGCCGCAGCGGTGCGGTTGCGGGAGCACGGTCCGATCAGAGCAACGTGACTTTGGATGGAATCGACAACAACGACCAACGGCAGGGTTACGCCTTCACGGGCGTGCTGCGCTCGACGCTGGACTCTCTCGAAGAGTTCCGGGTGACCACGACAGACGCGAATGCAGATAGTGGCCGATCCTCCGGCGCGCAAGTTGTTCTCGTGACCAAGAGCGGCACCAACCAACTCCACGGAAGCGTTTACGAATACAACCGAAATGCGGCGGCGGTGGCCAACGACTTCTTTAACAAGACGGCCGAACTTCAGGCCGGCCTGCCAAACAAACCAGGTTCCTTGATTCGCAATACTTTTGGGGTTTCGCTCGGAGGCCCGATCAAGCACGACAAACTATTCTACTTTTTGAACTACGAAGGCCAGCGAACCGCGGAGAACAAGCAAGTCTTCCAATCCGTGCCTACGCAATCTTTTCGCGAGGGCAACTTAAAATATGTGGATACCGCCGGCAACGTGGTCACGCTTTGCAGCGGCATCTCCGTATCCAGTGGGAAGTGTCCGAATGCCAGCCCCAAGGATGACCTGGGAGCCATGGATCCGAATTGCTCATCGAAAGGCACTTGCCCTTGGGGGCCGGGCGCCGATCCCAATTCTCTCGCCACGTTTCAAGCCTATCCGTTGCCCAACACGTTTGGCGGCGACGGGCTCAACACCGGTGGCTTCACGTTCTCTGCGCCCAATCCGGCGAGCCTTAATACCTATATCGCCAAGATGGACTACGAAATGTCCGATCACAGCCGTTTGTTTGTTCGGGGCATTCAACAAGGTGACAGAATTTCGGCTAGCCCGCAGTTTCCCGGGCAGCCACCCAGTTCAGAGATCATCGATACGTCCAAAGGACTGGCCGCGGGCCATTTGTGGACCATTAGGCAGAACTTGATGAACAATTTTCGTTATGGCTATATCCGACAGGGACTGAACGTCGCCGGTGCCGGAACCGCATCCTATTCCGACTTCGCCGGACTGAGCCCGCTGTCTGCCGAAAACCGAAGCACCTTTCTCAACGTTCCAGTACACAACCTCCTGGACGACGTGAACTGGACCAAGGGAAAGCACACGCTCGAGTTCGGCATGAATTGGCGCATCATTCACAACAACACGGCTTCCAACGCCGTATCTTTTGATTCCGCCGCCAGCGGGGCGGGCAACATCAGTCAGGCGGCGATCGCCGGTACGGGCCAGAGCTTCGACCCTGCCGCGTTTGGCTATCCAGCGGTAGGGGGCTGCTTCGGCACCAGCTATGACAACGCCGTGACGGGCATCGCCGGCCTGCTCTCAACCATCACGGCCAACAACAACTACAGGGTTTCGCAGGATGGCACGCGGGCGACGCTCTTGCCCGTTGGTCAGCTGATCCCACGTCATTTCAAAGCCAATGAATTCGAGTGGTACGTCGAGGACTCCTATCGCTTGAAGCCGAACTTGACGGTTACACTCGGTGTGCGGCACAGCCTGCTCGAAACCCCTTACGAAGTAAATGGCCAGCAGGTGGCTCCGACCATCGACCTGCACCAATGGTTTGAGAACCGGGCGATCGCCGCAAAGCAAGGCCTCGGCAACCAGCCGGAGTTCTCTTTCAAACCTTCCGGTCAGAGTCGCGGTGGGAATCCATACTGGCCCATGAACAAAGGCAATTTCGCGCCTCGCTTTTCCATCGCCTACTCACCGGGTTCGCAGGAAGGTATCTGGAAGAGCCTCTTTGGCGGCCCTGGCAAGACCTCCATCCGTGCTGGCATCGGCATGTACTACGATCACTTTGGCGAAGGAATTGTGGACGGGTTCAGCCAGTTTGGCTCTTTCGGACTGACGAGCACGCAAGCGGCACCGTCCAATATCCTTACACCGGATGATGCTCCGCGATACTTAGGGAGGACGAACGTGCCTATCAATATTCTTCCTTCCCCTAATTCCAGTGTAAGTTATCCGGCAACTCCCCCGGACAACCCGAACACCACGGGATTTACGTTCAACTCCAATGGGATCGACGGCAGGCTCAAGACCCCCTATTCCATTGCCATGGACTTGTCCGTGCAACGCCAGCTTCAAGGCGGATTCACGTTTGAAGCGGCTTATGTAGGGCGGCGTGGAAAGCACTTGTTGCAGCAGCTCGACCTTGCCGCGGCCACCGATCTCGTGGACCCCAAGTCTGGGATGGATTACTTCACTGCTGCCACACTGATGACCCAGTTCGCCCTGGCACATGGCCAAGACAGGAATGCGGTGATTCCGCCAATTCCCTATTTTGAGGACCTCTTCCCCACAGCGGCTGCCAACGGGTTCAGCGCAACCCAGGACATCTACACCGGCTCCGGAGGGAGCGCCAACTGCCCGTCTGGTTTCCGGTGGGCCAACCGCCCTGGCCGAGAGATAGGCGCACCGTTCCGCTTGGGCCTGCTTGCTACCCAATTGGCGCACGGCGGTGGTTCTCCGGTTTGTTTCAATTTGCCGCCGATTCCGTTCTGGGATCCACAATTCTCTTCGCTGATGGCCTGGTCCTCGGTCGGGATAAGCAACTATGACGCCGGGCAATTCATCTTGCGTCATCCGCTGACCCACGGTCTACAAATCGACTTTAGCTACACTTTTGGAAAATCCATGGATATGGGGTCGGATGCCGAGCGGGCGAATTCCCAGGGCACGACTTCCACTACCGCAAGCGGCCTGGGTCCTGGAAGCACCACGCGAAGCTTCATCGAGAATCCTTGGAACCCGAGACTGAACTATGCGCCGTCGGATTTCGATATCCGGCATGTCATCAGCACAACGTGGGTGTATGAGTTGCCATTCGGTCGCGGTAAGTGGCTTGGCGGCAAAGCCGGCACTGGGCTCAACGAAATCATCGGTGGCTGGCAACTTTCGGGCCTGGGCCGCTGGACGAGCGCATTGCCATTCAGCGTCGTTGACACACGCGGGTTCACCAACAACTTCTTGTTTAACGACTTCATGGTACGGACCGGCCCTGTGCAATCGGGGCTGTTTCACGATCCGGTGACGGGTGCGCCGATCGCTTTCCCGAATCCTGCCGCCGTGGTTGCCGGAGTCTCCATCACACCCGATGTTCCGGCAACGCTCACTCCGCTCCGCTTCGCGCATCCTGGAGAGGCGGGAAGCCGCAATGCTTTCCGCGGCCAAGGCTTCTTCGGCATCGACGCAAGCTTGGCCAAAACCTGGAAAGTAAGCGAGCGAGTAGCCCTCAAGTTTGCCTGGGATGTCTTCAACGTCACGAATTCCGTGCGTTTCGACACGAATTCGATCGATAACGGTTCTGACGACGGCGGTTTTGGTTTGTACAGCGGAACGTTGACGAACCCGCGCGTTCAGCAGTTTTCCCTGCGCTTGACATTCTGACCGGAGCAGGGCATCACTCTGGCTCGCTGCCTTGATTTCAGAAGGTTGGCGGTGTGTTGACCCAGATGATCACCGCTTCCTTTTTGCCGGGGTTGTACCAGCGATGCCCCCGGTTGCTTTCGAACCAAAAACTCTCGCCCTCATGGAGGACGTAACACTCCGTCTCATCAAGCCAGATTTCCAGCTCGCCCTGCAACATGTACATCCAGTCCTCGCCTTGGTGGGTGTAGGCGCCGTCGCTTCCGGTCGCCGCCGGGACGCGCATAAGCATGGTCTCGAGCATTTTTGTTCCGGTCGAAAGGAGCTCCATGCGTACGCCTGACTGTGTCTGAATGGATTGACGATTCCCGGGGTGCACAATGCGATCCGGCCTCTTGGGGAGGTCATAGAGTTCCAAGACCGTGGTGCCATAGGTGCCAGCCAATCGCGAGAGCGTCGACACGGATGGCTTGGCGTGGGACAGTTCGACGGAACTCAGGAATCCTGCCGAAACACCTGCACGGTCTGCGGCTTCCGCCAAACTCAAACCCTGCCTCTTGCGCAATTTTCGCAGCCTGGGTCCAAAATCGGGAATCTTGCGGCCGTCCGTATTGGCCTTAGCGGGGAGGCTGTGGCCCATGGCTTCTTTGATGCCGGGGACATTCAGCCGCTTAACGTCATGAAGATACTTGATCCGCTTCAACACCTCCAGCAGTTCGGGCGTGTACAGGCGAAATTTCCCGGAGCTGCGCGCGGGAGTGACAAGCCCAACGCTCTCCCAAAGTCGAAGAGTCGAAGGGCTGATGCCGAGAATGCGCGCGGTCTGTCCGACGGTCAGAAACCGCAGCAGTTGTCGATCGCCAGTCCGTGAAGCCTTTTTTTCTTCATCGAATTTTCGCCGGGATTGTGGCGGCATCGCCGTGACCAAATTTGCTCGCCTTAGCGAAGTGCTCCGATGTTATCAATCGATAGAGTTTGCAACAAGCGACAAGGTTCTTCCCTACAGACAGAAAGAATCCTAGCTTAGTGAGAACTGGGATGGAGAAACTCTGGCTGAAATTTGTACCGTACCTTCCCTCGGTTTCTTGTGGAAGCCATGATGGGATCCGCTTGCATGTCTCACGCAGGAGAATAGACGGTTGAGCCGCCCACAACGGTGCGAATGATTTCGATGTCCTTGATTTTGTCTTGGGCCACCGTGTGAAGATCGTCGGCGAGGACGACAAAGTCTGCCAATTTCCCCGGCGTAATCGATCCCTTGATCGCTTCCTCATGCGAGTTGAAGGCGCCGTTGATGGTGTTGACGCGCAGCGCCTCATCGACGCTGATCCGCTGGTTAGCGCCCCACGTCTGCCCGTTCCACCCAGTGCGCGTCACCATCCCTTGTATTCCCATACGCGGATCAAAAGGCCCAGGGCTGAAGTCGGAGCCCGCAGCAGCCGGGACACCGGCGTCGAGAAAGCTTCGAAATGCCATGCAGCGCTTCATGAGATCTTCGCCGTAGAAATGAAACTTATCGGTGTTGTAGTACGCGTAGGATGTAAAGACGGCGGGTACCACGCCGGCAGCCTTGATCCGTCGCAGCAGGTCATCGTTAATCAATGTGCAATGCGTGATTTTAGGGCGCGCGTCGTCTCTTGGGAATAGCCGCTGCGCGCGCTCGAACGCGGTGAGGACCATGTCAATTGCGACGTCGCCATTGGCGTGGCAATTGACCTGAATGCCCGCCCGATGGACGCGCTCGATCCAGGCGTTTAGGTCCTCCTGCGTCTCGGTGATGTTGCCTTGATAGGGCGCCTCGATGCCGGGATACGGCTTGCTCAGCGCCATGGTGCGCTCGGAAAATGATCCGTCGGCGGTGTGTTCGGAGGTGGCTCCCAAACGGATCCACTCATCCCCAAAGCCGGTCATGATGCCGCCGGCGAGCATGGACTCGAGGACCGCGCCAGCCGCCTCATAGCTCACCCGGTGGTGAAGCTCTCCCCGAGCCCGAACCTGTTGTAAGGCCGAGAGATCACCGCCTTCGTGGTGCACGCTCGTAAGGCCATAGCGGACGAATTGTTTGGAGATATAAGCCAGCCCGTCACGGTCGCGCTGTGCCTTCTGCTCTGCGGTAAGAGTCGGCCTCCCGCCGACTTTGCTGAACACGCTGCGCGCACGATCCGTAACGCGCCCGTTGAGTCCGCCGCTCGCGTCACGATCAAAAGTTCCGCCCGGAGGATTGGGGGTATCCTTTTGCACGCCTGCCAATTCAAGGGCTTTGCCGTTGTAGAACGAAGTATGTCCGCCGCGATGGTGCACGGCAACGGGGTGATCCTTTGACACTTGATCAAGGTCGTGGACGTTAAGCTCTCGATTGTCTTTCACCTTGGTGTCGTCGAAGAAGTATCCGTCGACCCAGGTGCCTGCTGGAGTCTCTCGGGCCTTGGCGCGGAGTTTGTCGATGATACTGGCGATGGTCACAAACTCGACCACGTAAGGGTTGCCAACGAGAACCTCATAGAGCAATACATTGCCTGGCGCATGATTGTGGCAGTCGATGAACCCGGGAACAATGGTCATCCCCTTGGCGTCGAGCGTCTGGGTGCCTTTGCCGATGAACGTTTTCATGTCATCGGTTGTTCCAACCGCCGCGAAATGCCCCGCTTTGACCGCAAACGCCTCGGCCCTCGGCGCACGCGAATCGACCGTGTATACCTTGGCGTTAAAGACCACCAGATCGGCGTCTCGGCCCTGCAGATCGGCAACTAGCAGCGGCCGGCCAAGGGCACCGGTGATGCCGACGGCCCCGGCCAGCCCCATGAATTCTCTGCGGCTGTGACTGTGCTTCCTCATAGTTTGCCTCGTGTGATGCGGAATGCAGAGCAATTAACCGGCCAGTCAGTTACGGCGATCGCCAGAGTCCCGCCCTCGGCTGTCAAAACCGGCACAAGGCTAGCACAAAAGGCCGATGGCCGATCGGCTAAGGACGAGTGATCGAAGGAGAAACGGGGTTTTTGTCGGGGACTGTGTCATGTTCTAGTGCCCTAATTACCCGGGTCCTCTGTGGATAGTTGGCTTCCACCTCGGAAGCCATCCCGCTCCGTAACATCAGATGGCTTGAAATGCGCTGTACTAGCTGTTATAAGACACCAGTGATTCCTTTCCGGGTTTCCTTCGAGCCAGGCATCTCACTTTACGAGCAGGTGGTGTATGCCGCAAAGAAGGCTGTGGTCTCGGGCCAATTGCGCGCCGGTGACTCGTTCCCATCCGTGCGAGAACTCAGTAAGGCTTTGAAAATCAATCCCAATACAGCTCACAAGGTGGTCACCCAGCTAGTGGCGGAAGGTGTACTCGAGGTTCATTCCGGCATTGGCACGGTCGTGTCGAGGCGCACCTACGCGACGGCTGCCGACCGCAGCAATCTGCTGCGTAGAGAACTCGAGCAACTGATTGTTGAGGCCAAGCGATTGGGTCTGACTTTTGATGAGGTGACTTCGGCGGTCGCTCAGCTTTGGAAGCGTTTAGATGGGAGCAAGAAATGACCGACATTCTGCGAACGATTAATCTCTCGAAACGGTTCCGAAAGACAGTGGCCCTCGACCGCCTGAACATGGTCGTACCCGAACATAGTGTGTATGCCTTTGTCGGTCCCAACGGAGCAGGCAAGACCACGACGATCAAAATCCTTATGAACGCTTGCCAGGCCAGTGAGGGCGTGGCACAGGTATTCGGTCATGACTCGCGCAAGCTTTGCCCGGAAGATTTCGCCGAGATCGGCTACGTCTCGGAGAACCAGCAGATGCCAGAGTGGATGACGGTCGAATGCTTCATGAACTATCTAAGGCCATTCTATCCCCGTTGGGACGCCGCGCGTGCTGAGGAACTACTGCAGCAGTTTGAACTTCCACATGACCGCAAGATCAGGAATTTGTCCCAGGGAATGCGGATGAAGGCGGCTTTAGTCTCTTCGCTGGCCTACAGACCAAGACTAATTGTCCTTGACGAACCATTTACCGGTCTCGATGCGCTGGTACGCGACGAGTTGGTTGAGGGCGTATTGGAATGTGCGGAGGGGGCGACAATATTGATCTCCTCCCATGATCTTTCGGATGTCGAGAGCTTCGCCAGTCATATCGGGTACCTCGACCATGGGCACCTGCAGTTCTCCGAAGAGATGAAGTCATTGGCGGAACGTTTTCGCGAGATCGAGGTTACGCCTGCGAATCCCTTACAATCGCCGGCATCGTTGCCCATGGCGTGGTTGAACGCGGAACAGTCAGCGGCCGTAGTCCGCTTCGTTGACTCACAGTTTGATCAGGAACGAACCGTTGCCGAGGTTCACCGCCTGTTCGGGAAAACTGATCAAATCTCCGTTAATCCCATGCCGCTCCGCGCCATTTTCGTAACTCTGGCAAAGGCTGGCCGAAAGGCAGGGTAAGAAAGATGCGACAAGCACTGCATATTTTCAAGAAAGACGTTCGTCACCTTTGGCTCGAGATCGCGGTGGCAATTACCGTGGTTGCGGCATTTGGCTTCACGGGTGCGCGTCGTGCCGCATGGCTAGCGGACCCGGTCACCAACCGAACTGCCGCTTGGACGATGGTACTGATCCTGCTGCCGTTGTCTTGGTGGACGCTCATCGCGCGCGTAATTCACGGCGAAACCCTACCTGGGGACAGACAGTTCTGGATCACCCGGCCCTACTCATGGAAGAGTCTGCTCGGAGCGAAGGCGCTCTTTATCCTTGCCTTTATAAGTCTACCGATGTTCTTGGCTGACATCGCCATCGTTCGGGCTTACGGATTACATCCGCTGGGGGCTGAATTGCCAGGCCTGCTTTGGAGCCAAGTCCTGCTTGCGATAGTCTTCGTTTTACCGGTCGCCGCGTTATCGGCACTGACGGGCGGATTCGTCCAGCTGATACTCGCAATCCTGGCGCCTTGCGTGATCGCTCTAGCCGTTGCCATCGTGTTGCCAGAGGTAGTTCTCGGTGGCTTCTGGGGCGGGTCTGAGTGGATCAGGGCTTATTATGTGTTTTTGGTTATAAGCCTCGCCGCGCCGGTGATTGTTATCTGGCAATACTCAACGCGGAGAACCGCCGCCGCTCGCTTTTTGGCCGTCGCCGCGGCAATGCTTGCGGTTCTGGGAATCGCGCCGATTCCTTGGTCCGCAGCCTTCAAGATTCAATCCTGGTTCTCGAAGCGAAGCGTGGAGCAAAGCTTGGCCCACGTGGATTTCGATTCGAGTGGTAAGTGGCTGACCCGGGCGGTAATGCAACGGGGCGACCGCGTTCGTGTTGAGCTCCCACTGCACGTTACTCCGCTTCCACCCGGTATGAGTGCCAAACCAGAAGGATTCTCGGTACAACTCGACGCCCCAGATGGGGCAAAGTGGCACAGCGACCAAGTTCTGGTGAGCGATCCTAGCGAGATGGGCCAAGAGTTTTCGCTGTCGGCTACCGTGGATGGCGCCTTTTACAAGAAGGTCAAGGATCAGCCGATAAGGGTTCGCGGGTCACTGTATTTGACCATATTCGGCAACCGGCAAACGGCTCGCGTTCCTCTTGGAGACCAGCTTGTTCCCGTGCCACGAGTGGGCGTGTGTACAGCAAGCGGCGGAGCCAACCGACAAAGCTATTTCTTGGGTTGCAGTTCTGCGTTTCGATTTCCGGCCGTGCTCGTGTCCTATCGGCTCATACAGTCTACAAGCGAATGGAACGAGGACGTGTGGACTTCTGCGGAGCCTCGGCCAATCTCTTATTCTCCGTTCCCAGCCGAACCCGGAATCATCCCGGTAAGCCAGGACTTTACCTTCTCAATCCCTCGCGTGCCGTTGTCAGAAGCAAGGGTCGATACGGTCGAACCGCTGGCCTACATTCAACGGAACTTTGTGATCGACGACCTGCGGCTCGGTGATTTTCAACGTGACGCTGCGCCTGTCTCGCCCTAGCGTAGGGTTGGTTATTCCGGAGTTTTGATGGCTGCGGGCTGTCTGCCTTGAACCGAGTGGTGGTCACCTCGCGAGTAGAAGTGCGTCAACGGATCGCCTATCGGTCAACAACCGTTCATGTTCAAACTCCGAGATTGGATCGAATGGATTCACCGCCGTTTCCTGCTGAGGAGCTAAAAAGCAGCTTTGCCGCCACGCTTTCTTGCGCAGCCGTGAGACGTCTGGAGCCACGTTTTCTAGGCGGCGCGCCCTCGCGAAATTAGGCAATGCGCATGTCACCAGAAAAATTACGGTGAGTAATCGCAAAGACGAGGGATTGCGAGGATGTCTCGGGCTATCCCCGGCCGTCTTGGCCGGCGCCCAAAGGGGCTCTAGCGACGTGGCTGGAGCGGCAATATGCAGGTACAGGTCGCGAGTTCCGGTGCCATGCCCGCACCTATGTGCGGTTCTTAGGCCGAGCGTAAATGAAATGCCTTACTTTGGCTGGCCTTGCGGCAAGCCGATGCACCTGTTCCTCCATTTCTCGGTCCGCCTGGGTTAATCGCGTGTGCCGCCGCAAATGTTCTCCCCACGAATCGACGACAAACGTTTCGACATAGTGGGTCGGATGTTCGGTGTCGTAATAAACGGCCCAGCGCGACGCGCCATCCCGCCGCCGCACCCGTGAGAACTTCTCAAGGGCTGCCAGGAACTCGTCCGAATCCTTGGCTTCAATCTCATATTCGACCGTAACCAGCACGGGCCCCTGATCGGGGTCGGCCGGTTCCACGAGTGTCGGCTTTCGCCAGTGATCCCAGGTCGTAAGGTCCGCCGCTGCGTCGGGCAGCCGCGAAATCAGAATCAGCACCGGAGACGCCGCGGTACCAATCGCCGGTGCCAGCAAGGAAAAGTGCGTGCCTCGATGCCCGGCCACATATCCCCAGAAGGCGCTGCCGGCAGCCCACGAACCCATATACACAAGCAGGAAAACAGCTAGCGCCCTCGCGCGCACCCACTCCGGCGCAACCCTCTGCATTACCGCGCTCATCAAGGACATCACGGCCGTCCAAGCTGCGCCCCCAAACGCGATGGCAAGCGACAGCGGCACGACGTGAACGTCGTCGTTGCCCACAATGCACCCGCAAACAGCGTAGTGCCAATGGCCAGCGTGGCCTCCGCCGAAAGGAACGATCGCACTCGCTGGAGTGCCACTGCCCCAAGCACCGCGCCAGCGCCGAACACCGTCAGAAGCAAACCGTAAAGCGTTGAGCTGCCGCGAAGCGCGTGTGCCACCGTAGGGAGCAGCGCCCAGAAGGCACTCGCGAAAAACATGATCGAAGCGATTCGGCCGAGAACCGTCAGCATCTCAGGCGCGTTTCTTGTGTAACGAATCGCCGCGCGAGTCGCACCGCTCAGCGTCTCCCGAGGCAAGCCACTCTGCCGCGTGGGGCGCTTCCATCGGGCGATCACCCAGAGCACTCCCAGAAACGATAGCGCGTTCAACGCAAACGCCGTGGCTACGCCCGCCACCGCAATTCAGGAACCCTCCCAAAGCAGGCCCAATCGCGCGCGCTAGATTGAACTCGATGCCGTTCAGCGCCAAGGCGGGCAGCAAGTCGTCTTGGGGAACGACTTCAGGCAGGACCGCGCGCCATGTCGGCGCTTCCAGCGCGTCGCCAATCGCAAGAGCCAGCGTTAGCAGCAGTAGCATCCACGGCGTAATCCAATGCAGCAGCGTCAAAACCGCGAGCCCCGTAGCCACCGAAAACATCCACACCTCAGTGGCTAAGATTACCTTGCGCCGGTCGAAGATATCGCCGAGCGCCCCCGCAGGCAGCGCCAGTAGAAAGAACGGGAGGGCCGACGCCGTCTGAGTTAGAGCCACCAGCAGAGGCCCGGCTCCCTGCGACACCATCAACCACGCAGCGCCCACACCCTGCATGAACGTGCCTATGTCCGACATCAAGTCGGCTAGCAATAAATTCCGGAACATCGGCACCCGCAATGGACGCCACGCGGAGCGTTTTGCGGTGTTCACGTCTGCGTGGATCTGGGACCCGCTGGTAGCCTCTGGCTGCACATCCTGATTTCGCGCGAATTTCGCCATGGCTTTGGGCTTTATACCACTATGTCGCTGGAATGGCTGGCCTGTAGCGCCCCATTGGTCCAGAAACTGTCCGGCGAATCTGGTGTCTACGTTCCCGTTTGCTCGGAAGCGGGCGTCCGCGCAGAGGTTGGTCGAGGGGCCACTGTCCGCCTCCACCGGTTGTACTCCCTGCGCTGAGGGGTGTGCCCGGTTGCTATCAACCGGTGTCCGTCAGCACCTCTCACTCGAATTGCAAGATTACGATCTCTGGATTCGACCCTAACCGCAGCGGTGGCCCCCAGGTCCCCGCACCGCTCGACGTGAATACCTGCATCTTGCCGATCCTGCTCAACCCGTACACAAACTGGTGGTAAATTCGCCGCGCCATCCAGCTCCATGGGATGAACTGTCCCACGTGAGTGTGGCCGGAAAGCTGCAGTGAAACTCCTGCTTGTTCCGCCACTTGCGGATGATCCGGGGCATGCGTCAGCAGAATGCTGGCCCGCCTGCGGTCCAAGCCAATGCCCTTGAGCACTGAGGCAAAATGCGTCATACGCGAAGCATGCCGATAAGGCACGCCAATGATCTGCAAGCCATCGGCCTCCACTTTTTCGTTCCGCAGCACGCGCACACCAGCGGATTCCACCGCGTGCAGATATTTGCTATCGTCGCCAAACTGTTCGTGATTTCCCGCCACGAAGTAGACACCGTGAGGTGCCGTCAATCGGCTAAGCGGCTGCGCCGCACTCTTCGCGTCAATCGCCGTGCCGTCATACAAATCGCCTGCGATAAAAACCGCGTCGGGCTTTTCGTTCAGAACTTCCGCCACAATCCGCCGCAAAAAGCTGCCGTTCCGCACGTGCCCCAAGTGCAGATCGCTGATGAGGGCTGCTTTTCGTCCCCGCCACGCTTCCGGCAAGTTCGCAAGCCGGACGGTTATTCGCGTGATGCGCGTCCAGCTAGCATTAAAGACGCCATAGACGCCCGCTGCCGCAGCAGCGGCAAACAACCCTTCCACCATCAAATGAAAGTTCGCGTGCAGTCCGGCCGCCCATGTAACGCCAAGCGCGATCCATGAGACAACCGCCGCGACAAAAAGAAAGCTGAGGAGGCCAAGCCACACGGCAGCTACTCTGTAGATCGCTTGCACCGCCGCTCCCGTGTATCGCCATGCTAGGAGCGACGCGACCAGAAAGCTAACGGACAAGATCCCCAGAACGATCTTCAGCCACAGCGCGCTTGTGACTCCACTGGCCGAAATCGAGAACGTCCACGTCTCATACAAAATCCAGTGCGTTAGAAAGAGAATTGCCTGCACCACGGCGATGAACACAACCAAGCCCGTTCGTATTTTCATCCTAGATTAGATTCACCAGGCCCTCCTTTGTATGCATTCGGCGCACGTCCGAGTGTGTTGGCTTTGAAGACATCGGTTTCGGGACTTTCAGTTCGACTCTCACACTACCAGGTCTTGAAGAAGCGGAAATCGTTGCTCGCTGAGTCTTTGCACCCGGGAAAATATGGCCGGGGCGACGGGACTCGAACCGCGGCGTCTGCCGTGACAGCGAGCTGGTTTCGAGTACTTTCAGCCACACAGAAGAGCACGGACGGCAAGGCAGTTGCCGAGGATATGATATATTTCTTGAATATTCTAACAAGCGAATTCCGAAACAATCAGGACAAGGAATAATAGCCAGGACCATGAAGGGGTTAGCCTCCAAACATACGTTGACGGAAAAGGCCTACGCCTGCATCAAGGAGGGGATTGTCCGAGGCGAGATCGAAGAAGGCGTCTTTCTCTCTGAAAAAGAGACCATGAAACGATATCGGATCGGGCGCACGCCTTTCCGAGAGGCCTGCAACCGCCTGCACCATGAGCATTTGCTCGAAGTTGTGCCCCGCCGTGGCTATCTCGTGCCGGAAATGAGTCTGCAAGAAGTGCGCGACTTGTTTGAGCTTCGCGTCCTGGTTGAGGGCGCAATAGCGGAGCTTGCCGCTGCCAGAGCCAATGAGCGGGAGATCGAAGACCTTGCGCGTTTGGCCGAGCAGAGTTCGCCACCGGGTTTTTCGCGCCAAGGAGACTACGACCGCGCTGAAATCAATACAAATTTCCACCTCTGTTTGGCTAACATGGCCCATAACCGGGAGCTGATGCGGCTGGAAAGGAGCGTCCTCGAACGGACCAAACGGCTCGCCTACAATGTCGCGCGCTCTACCGGCGTCCGCGGCCGGGAAATGAGCCTTCCGAGTTTACATCGGCCCATCGTTGCGGCAATTCGACAAAGGGACCGCATCGCGGCCCGGCGTGCGATTATCCATGACATTCAACAGGGGCAGACCATACTCGTTGGTCTGGCGCGTCAAGACTTCGGGGAAACGGAAGGGGCACGGAAACGTCCCAATTCAAAACCACGATCTAATCAAAGTGGAAGCACACTGGGGTCTGGCAAACACCGTAATTAAAACTCGCCTGCACATCCGGCAGTAGCCTCTCACCTTCCGACGCCGGGAGCCTTAAGACCTAAATGCTTCGACTTGCCGACAAATCGCAAGGAGAGCGCGGTCATTCCACGCGTTCCATCTGCTTCACGCAGGTCCCCTTATGACATATATTCAGAATATATTTCTGTTGACAGCTGCTAAGGCGAGGCGTATAGAAGCGATTGCGCGAGGAACGGCGGCAAATTGAGCGCGACAGCGCAGCGGATGCAATTATTTCCGTGGGGCGGAGGGTGTATGTCCAAACAATCTCTGGTCGGCGGTGTAGGCGACCTTTACAACGACCTATGGCTTGGAACGTACCTAGCACTGCTCCTGGGTTTATTTCTCTTTCTTGGCGTCGCGAAGGCGCAGGTGCTGTACGGGTCATTGACCGGTACGGTCACCGATCCCAGCGGAGCGGCGGTCAGCGGAGCGAAGGTGGAGGCGCTGGACGTAGGTCAAGGAGTCACACAGGAGAGTACGACGGACACAAACGGGATTTATCGTTTTAGCGCGCTTCTTCCGGGCATTTACAAGGTGACGATCTCCATCTCGGGCTTCGAGACGCAGGTGACGCCCGGCGTGCGGGTGGAAGGGAATGAAGTGTCCCGTGTTGATGCCCGGGTCAAGATTGCGACGGCAAGCCAGAATGTGACGGTTACCGCCGAAGCGCCGCTTCTGCAGACCGACAAGGCCGACGTACATAGCGACTTGACAGGCCGTGAGGTCGACGGTTTACCGTCGGCGGGCAGCCAAGGACGAAACTTCCAGTCCCTACTCCAGCTCATTCCCGGCGCCGGACTGACCTCGGAGACTAACTCGCTCGCCGGCAATCCCGAGCGAGCGATGAACACAAACGTAAACGGCCAATCCAATCAGACCATCAACACGCGAATTGACGGCGTTCAGGATGCCTACCCCTGGTTGCCCGCTAACGTAGCCTATGTTCCGCCGTCGTATGCGATTCAAGAAGTCAACGTCGTAACTAACTCATTCGATGCGGAGCAAGGCATGGCTGGAGGTGCCGCCGTCAATGTCCAGATCAAGTCGGGTACGAACCAATTCCATGGCAGCGCCGACTGGTTCCACACGGACCAGAATTTCGCGGCTCTCAACTATTTCTCACCCCCTGGCACGAAAAAGAACCGGAACAATCAGAACCAGTTTGGCGGCACGCTCGGAGGTCCGGTAAGGAAGGACAAGCTATTCTTCTTCTTGGACTACGAGCGCACCACGCAACGGGGGAAGGCCGGACCGGATACGCGAACCTTGCCCACTGCGCTGATGGCTACCGGCGATTTCCGTAACCTCCCGGGAAACCCCATCATCTACGATCCAGCCACTGGCGATGCGCATGGTGCCGGAAAGCAGCAGATCTCCTGCAACGGCGTGCTGAACGTCATATGTCCGAACCGGATCGACCCCGCGGCCACCGCACTGGTCAACCTGCTACAGCCTTCGATCGCCGAAGAGATCGCACCCGATCAAAACGGACTGAATAACTTTTTTGGGAGCGGAACGGCGTTATTCAACCGCGACAATTCCGATATCAAGATCAACTACGTCCCGACCCCAAAGTCCATGGTCTTCGCGCGCTACAGCTTCTCACGGATACTGGTGTTCGACCCGCCCCTCCTGGGAGACGCCGGGGGCGACGCGACGAATGGCGGACAACTTGGCAACGCTCCGGGCCTGATCCAGAGCGTCGGTCTCGGCGCTACCTACAGCTTTGCTCCGAGACTGCTGTTCGACTGGAACTTCGGCTACACTCGACAAAGACTTGGAGCGACATTCGATCTCGGCTCTCCCAAGGGACTCGACCTGTTGAAGATCCCGGGGACAAACGGGGCGGGCGTACCAGCCAATAACTACCTTTACAATGGCTTGCCTGCATTCCAGATCAATTCCGCTGCGGCAAACTTGAATCTAGGAAACCCGAACACCGGCAACCCATACCTGTTCCGCGATAACCAATTCGTGAGTGGCGCAAATTTGAGTTGGACGCGCGGAAGGCACAACATCCGCGGCGGGCTCGAGTGGAACCACACACAACTGAACCATTTCCAGCCGCAGGGTGGCAGTTTCCAGACGGCGCGTGGTTCCTTTCTGTTCAACGGAGACGTCACCTCGCTGTCTGGAACGACCCCAACTTATTTCAACTCCTTTGCCGACTTCCTGCTTGGTCTGCCGAGCCAGACAGGCAAAGCCTACCTACTCTTCAACCCAGTTGCTCTACGCTGGAACCAGTGGGCCTGGTACGCGCGAGACCAGTGGCAGGTGACTCCTAAACTCACCCTGAATCTTGGCGTCCGTTGGGAGTATTACCCATTCGGCTACAGCGACAACAGCAAAGGCCTGCGCTGGTTCAATCCAACAGACGGCAATGTGTATATAGGTGGATTCGGAAACGTGCCACAGAACGATGGCATTGACGTCAGGAACGGTCAGTTCCTGCCACGGATTGGCGCTGCCTATCGGCTGAGCAGTTCGACGGTCGTCCGAGCCGGCTATGGCATCAGCGTCGATCCGAACAACTGGCGTTACTTCCGGAATGCGTACCCGGCCGCAGTGGTCTCGAACAACGTGAACCCGACGGCGAACACGAAGGACTACACTCCCGCGACCAGTCTGACCGGTACGAATGGAACCGCGTTGGGCAGCGGCAGCTACTCCGTCCCTACTGGCCTGGTGCTGATACCACCACCCGACCTCAGCAGCGGCGTCATACCGCTGCCCACGAAAGCCGGCACGACAACCGTCCCGAATCCCTTTCATCGCGGGTACATCAACTCGTTTAACCTCACGGTCGAACAGGAATTTAAGGGATTCGTCTTCCAAACGGGATATGTCGGCTCACTCGACATCCGGCCGTTAGTCAATATGAATCTCAACGCCTCGGCACCGGGAACGGGCCAAGCCGGAGGTCTGCTCAGTCAAGAACTTGGCAAGACCTATACCGCCACCATCAACGGAGAGGTACCGTTCAAGCGCAACTCGTATAACTCGCTGCAGACGAAGGTTACACGCCGCTTCGCACAAGGGTCTACGTTCGGAGTCGTCTGGACGTGGTCGAGGGCGCTCGACTACTCAGATGATGAAGAACTTAACTTCCTTTTATTTCCCTATCCCACATTTTGGCAAAAGAACTATGGGCCTGCCAGCTTCGACCGCACCCACAACGTCGAGAT
>Ga0126371_10001618_pt1 | contig 19139 bp, 17 predicted proteins | sample PanSoiMetaPlot_4_FD_110145 | JGI IMG/M metagenome (GOLD analysis project Ga0126371, IMG submission 110145) | Tropical forest soil microbial communities from Panama - MetaG Plot_4 | ecosystem: Environmental > Terrestrial > Soil > Tropical forest > Bulk soil | place: Panama | collected 2016-02-17 | reverse complement strand
GCACACGCAACTGTTTGTCCGAAACGGTAAAAAGTTGAGCCCCACACCAGCGGCCCTGCGCCTGGCCGAGCACGCGCGAAATCTCGTCCGGCTCACCAGTCAGATCAAGCAGGAATTTGAAACCGACGTGAACACGGACACTCGGCCCTTCCATTTTTCGACAGGTGTTACCACCCTCATCTACCAGCTCGGCAAGCCGCTTCGGCAGCTTCGCCAGCAGTATCCAAAAGCGGAGATTCGCGTCACGGTGAATCCGACCGAAGAGACCATCGAAGGATTACACAACAGACGCTTCGACCTGGGGCTCGTCACCCTTCCGGTTTCAGAGGAGGGGTTGAAGATCATACCGTTGTTCGAAGAGGAGTTGCTCGTTCTTCGTCATACAAGCAAGAAGACCCGTGGTCGCCACATTGGCCTATTGCATCCGGAGGATCTGGCAAGTGTGCCATTTCTTCTCTATCCGCGTCGCAGCAATCTCCGGCAGATCATCGATCGAAGTTTCCAGCAGATGGGAATAACGCCGCGAGTGGTGATGGAAGCCGATGATACGGAAGCGATCAAACGGCTCGTAGAGTCCGGTTTTGGTTACTCCGTCCTGCCTGAGCACGCGCTACGGCAACGCGCGGGAGCATTCTTCCAGACCTTCCGGGTCCTGGGATATCGCATCAGCCGTATGCTGGGTCTCGCCATGGTGCACACGGATTACCCGCGAAAACTGACAGAGTCTATTGCCAACTCTCTCCAGCAGATGCTCAAGGTGTAGCCAGTTAGTTCTTGGCTACACTTTACCGTCCCATCCTAGGATGTTCAGGTACGTGAAGCCATCTGGTCGCATCATCGCTGCTCGGCGTTCAAGAACAAATTTCATTCAGTGATGCTGAATTCTATTTTCAGTTTTTATGGTTTGACACGCTTACGCTCGATTTCTATTCTCCTCGCTTGTTGCGAACTAGTTAGTGATCATCGGATCTTCACTGGTTCTTGACGGAGGTGCTCCGTTTGTCCGATCTGAAGGCCTGACACGCTGCTTTCCTCGCAAGACAACGCCGATGTAGGTGCACACTTAGCAGTAGCTACCTTTGAATTGCAAAATGGTCTCCGTATTTTTTCGGGAGAGTGTCGATGAAGAAAGAAGACAGCAGCGCTCTTGAGAAAATGATTTTTCGAAATACTCGCGGCCACATTGGGCGGCAGGTAGCAGTAAGGCCAGAGAACAGTTCGACGCGCCATTTGTGCTATGGCAGGATTATCTTGAATCAGTCTCACGCAAGGGAGTCGTTCTCAAACGGTGACCGAGAGACTGGTCTTGTTTGCCTCGATGGCGAGGCCGTTCTAAAGGTAGACTCACAAAAGATTGCGCTGGGCCGCTTGGACGCTGTCTACATTCTCCGAGATTCACAAGTAGAGGTCGAGACAAAGTCGACTGTGGATCTGGCAGAGTTCTCCGCCGACGTGAGTGGAAAATATCCGCTCCAGATTGTTCGCTACTCCGATGTCGAGAAAAATCCAGGTTTGAATTTCAACACAGGCGGACCCGGAGCCTGTCGTCATCTGAACATGTTGCTTGCCAAAAATGTTCAGGCCGGGAGGCTGGTCGCAGGCTTTACAGACTCAGAACCCGGCAATTGGACAAGTTGGCCTCCTCACGAACACGCTGACATGCTGGAAGAGATTTACGTGTTCTTCAACATGCCGGAACCTGCGTTTGGCATTCAGATGGTGTATAACAACACCGATTATCCTGAGTTGATTACAGTCGTTCGCGATGGCGATGCTGTTCTCATGCCCAGTGGTTTTCATCCGAACGTTTCGGTTCCGGGTCATCGCATATCATTCCTGTGGGCAATGGCGGCCCATCGTGAGGTTGAAGATCGCCAGTTCGGAGTGGTCAACGTGCAGCGAGGATTCGAGCAAGGGGGCTCTGGACTTGAGGCCGGACGAAAATAGCGACCAAAGGCTTCCCCGGTTAGGCCGAGTAGCGTGAATTCAGACTCCCGGATCTCTACTTCCACCGTTGAAAAACTGCAGGACGTCACCACGCGGATCGGGCATTTTCGCTGGGTGATATGCGCTCTCCTCTTGTTCGGCGTAACAAAGAACTACATGGACCGGCAAGTGCTGGGAGTACTCAAGACCACTCTGCAGCATGATTTGGGCTGGAACGAAATCGACTACAGCAATCTGGTTTTTGCGTTCCAGGCTGCATACGCAGTGGGAATGCTGGTAGTTGGGCGCCTAGTCGATCGTCTCGGAACACGTTTGGGGTACGCATTCGCGATGGTCTTTTGGAGCCTCGCGTCGATGGCACACGCCATCGGAGTCTCTTTCTTCAGTTTTGTTGTAGCCCGTGCAGCGCTCGGTTTCGGCGAAGCAGGTGTTTTTCCAGCAAGCATAAAGACCGTTGCCGAGTGGTTCCCACGCAGAGAGCGGGCGTTGGCGACCGGAATTTTCAACGCAGGAACCAACATCGGCGCGATCCTGACGCCTTTGATTGTGCCCTGGATTACCGTGACATGGGGTTGGAGGGCCGCCTTTATTTTGACTGGTGCGCTCGGTTTTGTATGGCTGATTTTCTGGCTGATGCTCTACCGGCCCCCAGAATTGCATCCGCGAGTCTCGAAGGCGGAGTTGGATTACATTGCGAGCGACCGTCCTGCGAAAATGTCGCAGATCGAATGGAAGAAGCTCATTCCGCATCGTGAAACCTGGGCTTTTGCCGCAGGCAAGTTCACGATCGATCCAATTTGGTGGTTCCTGCTCTTCTGGATTCCGGATTTCCTCCAACGGACGCATGGACTAAAGCTGATGCAGATCGGCCTGCCTATTATGGTGATTTATCTTCTGGCAGACGTCGGCAGTATCGCCGGCGGTTGGCTATCTTCCTCCATGATCCAACGCGGGAAAAGCGTTAACTTGTCACGGAAGTTTGCGATGCTCTTCTGTGCAATCTTTGCGATTCCTATTTTGTTTGCGTACCGTGTTGAGGGCTTGTGGTCCGCGGTATTTCTGATTGGACTTACGGCGGCTGCGCACCAGGGATTTTCTGCCAACCTTTTTACGTTGACGTCGGACCTTTTCCCAGCTCAGGCCGTTGGGTCCGTCACGGGGATTGGCGGAATGGCCGGCGCGGTCGGCGGGATGCTGATGGCGAAGATCGTTGGCTATATTCTGCAGTGGACAGGCAGTTACCGCATTCCGTTTCTCATCGCTGCATCTGCTTATCTTATCGCTCTTGCATTGATTCAGATTCTTTCACCGAAGCTCGATCCTGCTAACGTAAGCTGATTTCGACAATGATCCTGGAATCATTCCGCTTAGATGGCAAGAATGCAGTTGTGACGGGTTCTACCCGCGGCCTCGGCGCCGCTATCGCTGTCGCACTCGCAGAAGCGGGCGCAAATGTTGGTATTCATGGGCGATCTCCCGGTGCAGGCGAATCCTGTGCGAAGATTCGCCAATTGGGGAAGAAGTCGTTTTACTTCGGGGCAGATCTCGCCGACCATCACACTTGTTCTGATCTGATGCGTAAAACCATCGATGAGTTCGGATCGATCGATATTCTTGTAAACAACGCTGGCATGATCCGCCGGGCCCCGGCTGTTGATTATTCTCTGACTGACTGGAATGAGTTAATAGCTGTTCACCTTACTGCGGTTTTCCGACTCTCTCAACTTGCGGCTCAGCACATGATGCAGCAGGGCTCGGGCGGTAAGATTCTGAATATTGCCTCGTTGCTCTCCTTCCAAGGCGGAATTCTCGTTCCTGCCTATGCTGCTGCGAAGGGCGGAGTGGCGGTGCTTACAAAGTCGTTGGCGAACGAATGGGCGTCCAAGGGAATCAACGTGAATGCAATCGCGCCAGGGTACATGGTGACTGACAATACCAGCGCGCTGCGAAACGACCCTGTGCGGAGCCGCCAGATCTTAGATCGAATTCCCGCTGGCCACTGGGGAAAGCCGGCTGACCTTGCTGGAGCGGCTGTTTTTTTATGTTCTTCAGCGGGCGACTACGTGCACGGTCATGTGCTTGTTGTCGATGGCGGATGGCTTGCTCGGTAGCCAGAAGGGTGTTCCTCCCGGAGGGAATGCTTATCGCGTCGAAGATTGTCGCTGACTGAGCGATAACAATTAGTTTCTCAGATTCTTGGGTTTCCGATACGCTCATCACTGGCGGCGTATATCTTTTCGACTAATGAGATGCTCCTAAGTCCTTCGACGCCGTCACACATCGGTTTAGAATCTGCTGCAATTGCTTGGATAAAATCTTCGATAATGACTTTGTGAGGTGAATAGTCACTCACAATGGGTGAGGAGATATTCTCCATGTCGCCCGACCGCGAAGCCGCCCCGACGTCGGGTGGTGCATTCTTCAAATCGACGACCACGATCTGATCTTGTTCCAGAATGATTGTTCCTTCGGTTCCGGTGATTTCAAGACGCCTCGGGTAACCTGGAAATGCTGATGTGGTAGCTACCAACGACCCTATTGCGCCGTTGGCGAAGTGCATGATCGCAACAACGGTGTCTTCCCCCTCGATTTTGTGCAGTGTAGTCGAAACGGAAGACTGCACTTTCGTGACATCTCCGAACAACCACAAGAGTAAATCGATCGTGTGAATCGCTTGATTCACCAGAGCCCCACCGCCGTCCAGCGCAAGTGTTCCGCGCCACTTCGAGTGCGCATAGTACTCCGGAGGACGGTACCACTTCACTTTCGCATCGATGAGAACCAGTTTTCCCAAAACACCGCGATCGATCCATTGCTTGAGTTTGCGAATCTCGGGCTTGCCACGGTCCTGAAAAATTACTCCCAGCTTCACTCCTGATTGTTTTACCGCCGCGACGAGTTCACCGGCGCGATGAGAGGAGATGTCAATAGGCTTCTCGGTTAGTACGTGGAGACCCTGCGTTGCGGCAGCGATGCCGTGTGTCGCATGAAGGCCTGAGGGACTGCCGATCGCTACCATGTCCATTGGGCGATGGCTCAGAAAGTCATCAAAGTTTCCGTAAGCCTTGGCTCCAAACTCCGAGGAAAGCTTGCGCACCTTGTCGGAGTTCATTCCGTAAATGGCGGAAATATCCGTACCCGAAATTGCCTTTGCGGCGCGCGCATGGGTCTCACTGATATTCCCTCCACCAATGAGTCCGATGTAAACGATCTTTGCAGAGGTCACTAATAGTCTCGCGATTGAGAGGTCGTACTTATACGTGATCGCCGCGAATATATCATGCGAGAGTTAAAACTCTAGGCGGCACCATCACTGTTGAGCGGCACTGAATAATCAGTTTAAGATTTCTATGTTGACGTCGATACTCCCGGTCATCCAGTCTCATGAATCGAGATCGTACGGCAAATAAGAATGGAATCGGGAACCAGTATTCTACTGGCTACTTGGAGAGCGATAGTCGCCAACCGTAATGACGAGAGAGGAGCTTCGTAGCAGACTTCCCGGTGTAATCGCTTTTCCTACAACCCCCATTCCGTGCGGACCTGAGTCTGGATCTTCAGGGCCTACGTCAAAATCTCCGGGTGCTCATTCAACATCCAATCGCCGCAATTGTTGCCGCGGGAGGCACTGGAGAGATGTATTCACTTACTCCCTCCGAACATTGTGAGGTCGTAAAAGCCGTCGTGGAAGAAACAGATGGCCAGGTACCCGTCATCAGTGGCACCGGCTTCAACCGACAAATTGGAATCGCACTTGCGCAGCAAGCAGCCAATGTCGGAGTCGATGCGAGCTTGGCGCTTCCACCATACTATCCCAATTCCGATGACAGAGGTCTGACCGAATACTATGCCGCGATTGGTGCAGCAACGCCTTTGCCATGGTTCGTCTATAGCCGCGATTGGGTTAACCCCGCGCCCGCATGGGTAGAAGAACTCGCAGTTCGCGTGCCGACACTTTTTGGATGGAAGGACGGACAGGGCGACATTCGGCGCTATCAGCAGATTATCAGTCGGGTCGGGGATCGTCTGTATTGGATCGGCGGTGTAGGGGACGATTGCGTTCCGGGCTACTACAGCATTGGAATCTGGACCTACACATCCAGTATTGCCACGGTGGCGCCCAAGCTCTCGCTCATGCTTCACGACGCCGCATCTGTCGGAGATGCCGCCTGTTTGGGTCACTTGATGCGCGACTACGTCCTTCCGCTGTACAGTCTTCGTGCCCGGCGCAAAGGCTATGAGGTTTCAGTGATGAAAGAAATGATGAACCAACTTGGGATGGCGGCCGGCCCGGTTCGACCGCCCCTTCCTGAGCTCACGCCGCAGGACAAGGCAGACGTCCGGCTTTTGCTGGAAAAATGGCAACCGATCTTGTCGTGATCAAAAGTGAGACGGTGGGCTTCAAATTGTCCTAGACCAACGGGACCGTAATTCAGAGTGAAGGAAGGACCAAGAATGCATGGCGGAGATCGTGCGCGGCGAGAATTTCTTAGGCTGACGAGTGCTGGTGTCGTAGGGGTCGCTGCTGGGCGCGTCGCTCTTCCCGTGAGTGCGGCGGCGGCTCCAGCGGCAGGAAGAATACTCTACGACGTGAGAGACTTCGGCGCGGTGGGCGACGGACAGAGCCTCGATACTCCCGCCATCAACAAGTGTATCGATGCGGCGGCTGCGGCCGGTGGCGCTGTTGTGATTTTTTCGCCTGGCAGTTATCTCTGCTACTCGATACATCTGAAAAGCAACGTCGATTTACACGTGGCTCGCGGCGCAACCATTCTCGCAGCCGACGCTCCGACTGGGGGAGGTACGACCGGCTACGATTCGCCGGAGCCGAATCAGTGGGACAAATATCAAGATTTCGGTCACAGTCATTGGCACAACAGCCTGATGTGGGGAGAAGACATTTCAAATTTCTCAATCACCGGCCCCGGCTTGATCTGGGGAAAAGGGCTTGACCGCGGTAGCGGCGATAAGGCATTGCCTGCTGGCGTGGGGAACAAAGCCATCAGTTTAAAGAATTGCCACAATGTTCTCCTGCGTGACTTCTCGATTCTTCACGGAGGTCACTTCGGAATTCTCGCCACAGGCGTTGACAACTTCACAATCGACAACTTGATGATCGATACGAATCGCGATGCTATCGATATCGACTGTTGCCGGAACGTGCGCGTCTCCAACTGCAGTGTCAATTCACCATGGGATGACGGCATCTGTTTGAAGAGTTCCTTCGGCCTCGGTTACGCACGATCCACGGATCATGTCACGATCACGAACTGTTACGTGACTGGCGGCTATGAAGAGGGCTCGCTGCTCGACGACACATACAAACCAATCAGTCCGGAAAAGGCGCCACGCAACGGGAGGATCAAGTTCGGAACGGAATCGAATGGCGGTTTCCGCAATATCACGGTTTCCAACTGTGTGGCAGAAACCTGCCGCGGGATTGCTTTGGAATCTGTGGACGGCGCACTGCTTGAGGATGTCTCTATCTCCAACGTGACAATGCGCGATCCGGTGGACGTGCCTTTCTTTGTCCGGTTGGGTGCCCGCATGAGAGGGCCTGAGGGAGTTCCTGTTGGCCAACTTCGTCGGGTCAATATCAGCAATGTCGTCGTTTCAAATTGCGCTTCGAAACAGGCAGCGATCATCACGGGAATCCCCGGCCATGCAATCGAAGATATAAAATTCAGCGACATTTTGATTCATCACCAAGGCGGCGGCACAGCACAAGCTACAAACACGCAGGTTCCGGAGCTGGAGAACGTCTATCCCGATCCAAATCGTTTCGGAACGATACCAGCCCATGGATTCTTTTTTCGGCACGTCAAGGGATTATCGATGCATGACGTCGAAGTAAAGTATGCGACCGAGGATCTCCGACCCGCTGTCATGCTGGAAGACGTAATTGGCGCGGATTTCGTACACGTCAAATTGCAACATGCGCCGAAAATTCCAACATTCACGCTGAAAAATGTCGAAGACTTCGGCGTGAACATAAGTAGGCCGCTTCCAGATACGTACATCGAGAAAGCAGAGCAGAGGACTCTTTGAGAGTTTGGCTCGGTCGCCAAGCGGGTAAGTCAAGGACTTGGCACTCCAGAGAGAGCTTGTTGAACAGGACCAATACGAGAGTGCAACAAGCAAACCCCTCACGGAGAATGGTTCGGCTTGCACAACGCTAATAGCCTTTGATTTTGATTACGAAATAGGTGAAACCCTTGGGGCCCTCGAGCAGAATTTGGTGCGGAACACGTGCTGGAATTCGGACTACATCTCCCGGATTCAGTGTTCGGCGAACTCCTCCCTGGATCGTGCCGTTTCTCTTTTCATGTGGTTCGACATCTTCTCCGCCAACCATTGTGCCGCCCACTACCAGCGTGGCTGAACCAGACTGCACAAAAAAGATGTCAGCCTGATTTTCATGCCACTCCACAATTCCGTCCGCCTCTCTCCGCGATAGCATAAATAGGTCGTTTGGGAAGTCCGCGAGCCGCTTTGTTGCGATGTGGTGCGGATTGGCACTTGCATCGCTCTTCAGTTGCTGCTCCAGTTGCGAGAGAGATGCCGACGTCCACTGTTGCAATCCGTCTGGTGCTGTGTCTTGCGAATATGCCATAACGAATGCCAGTACGACGATGCAGCCGATCCTTAACATTGTGACTTCTCCATATTGTCTGCAATCTGTGCGATCACGAGTGGTGCAGAACAAAATGTCGCCACATGAACCTCCCGATACTAGAATCAGGGCCACCCGCAAGCTAGGTAGCGCTCCAACTTGTGTCAAGGCGGACTAAAAATCGATTTTAGGGAGTCTAAAGACGACACTCTCGTCCATCATCCCTAATGCAGACGGCGACATCGTGGAATACGCATGCTTATTGTGTGTCGCTAACAGTTTTCGATGACCACCGCTGCGATCAATTAATCTCCCACCTTGATAAGGATTCCTCGATTTGTATTGCCATGACCAGCATCTGCTCAATCTCCAAAAATGGTCTGGTATTATGCCCGCCGGTTTGAACGATAGTGCACAGAATGCGTCCGGGACAGATCACCGTACTCGCGTGCCAACGTACGCAGCGAAAATTTCGGAGCCTGAACAAATGTCTCTAAGTCGTCGTGAAATCTGTGCACTGCTGCCAATGCTATTTCAAGTCACGAAGAAAGCCGTTCAGGGCCAAGACAGCTCGCTCTCCTCGGGCGCGTTTCAATTTGAGCAGTTGCCGTTACACATCGCCAACAACAATGCTCAGATCCGCAATGTGATGCGGGGAAAACTGGCGACCGGTGAGGGAATTGAAGTTCATGAAACGACGCTCCCACCCGGCGGCACCCCGACAGCGACTACGCATCATCATCCGCACTCTGAAATGTGGCTAGTGCGCGAGGGCACAATCGAACTCACGGTGAATGGAAAAACCTATCCCCTTGAACCGGGGTCGATTGGTTTTGCTTGCTCGAATGACGAACACGGCATCCGCAACATTGGGAGTACCGCCGCGATCTATTTTCTCATCGCTGTTGGGCCGGGAGCGGAGCTGCAAACATAAGTGCCTCTTTGTTGAAACTCGAAACAGAATCGTGATGCGAATACAACCCAATTTCCTGACTCTTGTTCTCATCGTGCTCGCGGCGGGTTGCGCTTTGGCGCAGTCGAGGAACCTGGCAGGGATTGCGCATGTCGCGTTTCGAGCTTCTGATCTTGACCGATCTCAAAAGTTCTTTGAGGATCTTGGCTTTGAAAAGGCGTTGGAATTCAGAGAGGGCGGCAAGGTGTCGGAGGTCTTTATCAAGGTGAACGATCGACAGTTCATCGAGCTTTACCCTCGCACACAAGCATCGCAGGCAATCGGATTCATGCACATTTGCTTTGAGGCAACGGATATCGAATTGCTGCGCAAAGCGTATATGAGCACGGGGTTGAATCCACCGGAGGCGAAAAAATTCCGGGCGGGAAATCTGCTGTTTGTACTCCACGATCCAGAAGGTCAGTTGTTGGAGTACACACAATACCTTCCGGATTCATTGCACGACGCGGATCGCGGTCAGCATTTGGGAAACGGGCGAATTTCGATGCACCTGCTGGCAGCATCGACGCCGGCGAAGGATTTCGCGACCGAACGTGAGTTCTATTCGGGAAGACTCGGGTTTGGAAATACCGATTCTCCGACTGTGCTGCGGCTGCCTGGCGACTCGCAGGATGAGGTTGAATTGAAGACTCCCGAAGGAATGAGGCACAAATCACACTCTTGATAGAAAGCCCAAAGACGACGAGTGAAACACTGCAGAAACGTGGACTCACGCCACAAGTCACAGCCGACCGCGTGATAGTGCGCGACCCCGACGGCAACGCGATTATCTTTCGAGCGACAGCGAAGAGTCGAAATATTGAACGCCATTGAACACAATGGCTTACGCATCTACAAGTGTGCAATCAAACGACGGAGGAGTGACGGTGCCAAGAAATAAGCGGTGTTGGTTCTTGGGAATCATGGTCATAATTGCGGCGGCCAATGTGGTCAGGGCACAGCAGCCGAAAGAGTTCAAGAATTGGCCTGCCGGAACTTCGCCGCAAGAGGTAGGCAAGCGGGTTGCTGAGCGATTTGTGGTCACGCCGCATACAAACTTCGGTCGGAAGGAACCACCGACCTTCATTACCTATCCCGAATCCGTTGCGTGGTACGGCGCCCTGACATTCGGCCAACTTAGCGGAGACAAAAACTTAACCGAAGGGCTCATTCGGCGTTTCGATCCATTGCTTGGTCAGGATGCGAATCTCGTCCCAGAGCCCAAACACGTTGACCTGACAGTTTTTGGAATTGTCCCATTGCAAATCTACATCGAGACTAAAGAACAAAAGTATCTCGATCTGGGCAAGACCATCGCTGACAAGCAATGGGAAAACCCGCAGCCGGATGGCCTCACCTCGCAAACACGATATTGGATCGATGACATGTACATGATCACCATGGTGCAGCTTCAGGCCTTCCGAGCGACTGGCGATGCCAAATATCTCGATCGAGCTGCAGCCGAAATGGTGAGTTACCTCGACAAACTGCAACAGCCAAATGGACTCTTTTACCATGCTCCCGATGTTCCTTTCTTCTGGGGGCGTGGAGATGGCTGGGTAGCCGCCGGCATGACCGAGATGCTACGTTCTCTTCCCAAGGATCACCCTCAGCGCGCTCGCATCCGCGCGGGCTACAGCAAAATGATGAAATCGCTCCTGCAATATCAAGACAAGGACGGCATGTGGCATGAGCTCATCGATCATCCGGAAGTGTGGCCAGAGACCTCTAGCACTGCCATGTTCACCTTTGCCATGATCACGGGTGTAAAGAATGGCTGGCTCGATAAGAAGACATACGGAAGAGCAGCCCGGAAAGGATGGCTGGGGCTCGTGAGCTATCTCGATTCGAATGCTGATTTACGCAATGTGTGCCAGGGTACCGCGAAGAAAAACGATATGCAGTACTACTTAGATCGCGCGCGCCTCACGGGAGATTTGCATGGCCAAGCGCCGGTCTTGTGGTGTGCATCCGCACTACTGCGATGATTCGTTCGACAGGAAGCGCTCTGGATTGTTAGTCGATGAATTTCTAGCGTTTCTCTTGGGCCGCAGATCCCGAACCTTCTGTAACAACGACAATCTGATTTGCTTTGCCGCCGGGAAACAGTTCCCTACGCCCACCCGGCCACTGCACCTCGATGCGATCGTAGGCAGTGTCATCGCCGAGGCCGATGTGTATGCGAGGCTGGTTTTGCGAAAGAAAGCCGGAACCGGTTTGGATTTCACCAGAGATGTGGTGTTTGCCCGCGAAGACCTGAACACGCGCACCAACGGCGCCTCGATTTACCTTCGTTCCCACGCACCGGATTAGAAGCCAGTTTTTCTTTGTTCCAAAGTTCTTGAGAAGACTAGGTCGGCCATCCAGATTGTTAATCACGACTTCAAGAGACCCGTCGTTGTCCAGATCCCCTACCGCTGACCCTTGTGACGTCCAAGGCTGCGTAATTCCTTGACCCGCACTATCCGATAGATCTTTGAACTTGCCGCCTCCCCCATTCCAGTAGAGAAGCCTGGGCTGCTTGTATTTGTAGTTTAGAGCTGAATGTTCTACCTCTGGGTAAACGTGGCCATTTACGATGAGCAAGTCTTTGAGACCGTCATTATCCACATCGATAAAATTATGGATATGCGTTACTTCCGAAAGAGCGGATCGGGCACTGTCATTGCAAAGACGTGATTCGCGCGAACGGCAACCCTCACTGGGCTGCCGTCGGTCAAGGTTCGATCGATTGGGTCGGCCAATTTCGATCGTTGATCCGAGATGGGTACAGCGGGGCGATTAGCCTCGAAACACACTGGCGCGGCGCGGGGACAGCGGAAGCGTCGACTGTGCGAAGTTGGACCGGAATGATGTCGGCACTCGAGCAAGCGCAAGCATCATAGTCAATCCAAACTTGAAGCAAGGAAATCTGCAGTTGTCGTGTCGGCTACTTGAGCGTGTCTGCGCCGGCCTGGGCGCAGATTCCGTCGTGATCGGCGCTGTCTCCTGACACTCCAATGGCACCCACGATTTTGCCGTCCACGACCGAAGGGACTCCACCCTCAATCGGGACTGCTCCTGGCAGTCCCAGGATGCGAAGGCCCTGGCCGCCAGCAACCATATCTTGAAATGCCTTACTTGGTCGTTTAAAGAGGGATGCGGTCCGAGCTTTGTCGATTGCCACGCTAGCGCTGCCCGCCTGGGTGTTATCCATTTTCTCGTAGTAGACCAAAGTTCCGCTCGGATCGACCACAGCGACAGCCATGTACCAGTTGTTTTTGCGCGCCTCCCCGAGCGCGACAGAGGCAATCTTCTTTGCGCTTTCCACGCTGATAGGTGGACCGTTCGGCTTGGGCCCTTGAGCCTGGGCAAACAAGATGCTGGTTACTAGCGCATAGAAGACTCCAACGGTGATTATTTGCAGTTTGGTCATAAGACACCTTTGTATCGCAATAGGGCTCGACAGCAGTCGGTGGCGACGCGTGACTCTACGTTTCGCACTGCAACATGTCAAGACTACGAAAGCCGAGAAGAATTAAAGAAAATCTTCAACGAAATCGAACAACATAAGAGTCGCAAATTGGTCTCGTCCGTGCGATCATTCTGCATCATCAGGATGGCGCGCTCGGCGATTGCGTTCCGACGCAAGCGCTTGTGCTGATTCTTCTCGGCGTGGCCCGAAACATTGTTAACTTCCGGTGTTGCCGGCGTACAGCGTTGCGTTCTCGGGTCAACAAATCAAGGGGACCGGAATATGGATGACAAACCAGATAATCCAGCGGATGAACAGTCGAGGCGAATTTCCCGGCGAAATTTCATCAAGGGAGTCATTGGCAGCGGGGTCGCTGTCTCGTCGGCGAGTTATTTGTTTCGCGGATCTGCTTTGCATGGTCAGAGCGGCGGCGGTAGTCCCGGCGAGAGACTCATAACACTCATCGTCAACGGTCAGCAACGCCGAGTTGATGTGGTGAAGCAGGAAACGCTTGCATGGACGTTGCGTTACAAGCTGGGACTCACTGGCACGAAACTCGGCTGTGACCGCGCCGAATGCGGGGCCTGCACCGTTCTGATCGACGATGTTCCTCTGTACTCCTGTTCCGTTCTCACGCACACCGTCCGCGACAAGAAAATCGTCACGATCGAGGGGCTCGCCGAGCCCAGCGGCAAGCTCCATCCTGTCCAGCAGGGCGTGATCGACGAACAAGGATTCCAATGTGCATTCTGCATGTCGGGATTCATCATGTCTGCGGTGGGCTTTCTGAAAACGAATCCAAATCCCACGCGGGCAGAAATGGCCCATGGACTTTCCGGCAACTTGTGTCGATGCCAGGATTACGACAAGATCCTCACCGCAATGATGCGCGGCGCGGAGAACATGAGGAAGGTGAATCATGTCTGACCCGCAAGGAAAGCCGACCCAGCAGAAGTTCGGAGCGAAGTACAAACTTATCGGCAGGGACTACACCACGCCCGACCTGTATGCCAAGGTCACTGGCCAGGCAAAGTACGCGGAAGATTTTCGTGCGGACGGTATGCTGTTCTGCAAATTGTTGCTGAGCCCAGTGCCTCACGGTCGAGTGAAGCATCTCGATGTGAAAAAAGCGCTCGCGATGCCCGGAGTCAAGGCGATTCTCACGGAAAACGACCTCCCCGCTCCCGCCGACAGCGTTACTGACCTCGGCGTTGTCATCAAGGCGAACAAGCAGGGCGAAAAGGCCCTGACGATGGAACCCTTGTACCAGGGTGAGCCAGTGCTCGCCGTTGCGGCCGTGGATGAGTTCACAGCAGCGGAAGCTATCGAAAAGATCGACATCGAATTTGAGCATCTGCCGTTTGCAGTCGACCCGCTGGATAGTCTTCGACCCGGTGGGCCGAATGCACGTCGCGAGGGGAACATTTGGATCAAGCCGCCGGTGCCGGAAGCAAAGCCCGGAGAAAAGCCTCCTTCACCGCCACCACCGTATGTGGGCGAGCTCAAGTGGACCGCTGGAGATTTTGAGGAGGCGAAGCAAGGTCGTTTGCCCATGGGCAAGCCTCAGGATCAATGGTCGTTTGGCGATCTCGAAGCAGGGTTCAAGAATGCTGCACTAGTCCTTGATGAAACGTTTGTGACCCCCGATACAAGCCACCAAACCCTGGAACCGCGCTCTACGCTGGCGTATTGGCAGAATGGAAAAGTTTTCGTTCACATGGGGACGCAGAGCACCGTCCAGACTCTGAGTGCGCTCGGGCGCTGGATGAACATGGATCCCAGTCAGATCGTGTTGATCAGTGAATACACTGGGGGCGGTTTTGGAAGCAAAGCGACTGGATACATCTTCGCGATCATTCCTGCGTTGCTCTCGAAAAAGGCAAACGCTCCCGTGATGATGCGCATCAGTCGCGAAGAGGAGCACTTCATAGGGCGTGCGCGTCCCGGTTTTCAGGGCCGAATGAAGGTTGGCTTTGCCAAAGATGGAAAACTCACCGCACTCGACATGTACGTGATCTGTAATAACGGTCCGTACGATGCTGTCGGGGACGCAGGTGCATCGGGTGCAATTGTCTCTCTGCTTTATCAGCCCCAGGCTATGCGTTGGCGAGGCGTGACCCTTCTTACCAATACTCCACCCCGCGGTCCGCAAAGTGCTCCCGGAGGTATGCAGGGGATCGTAATCATGGAAACGATCCTTGCGAAGGCGGCGAGAAAGCTGTCGATCGACCAGGTCGCGATTCGCCGTACTAACGCCCCCGCGGGCAAGGCGTCATGGGGGCCTCCTCGCGATGGAAAGCGCGCGCATGCGACGAGCGCATTTATGCAGGAAGCGCTGGATCGAGGCGCGGAGCAGTTTAAATGGGCGGAAAGAACCAATCGGCCAAAGCGCAACGGAACGAAAGTGCGCGGAGTTGGCGTCTCATCGAGTTGCTTCTTCGCCGGTTCGGTGGGGTTCGACGGCCTCTTCTTGATCAGGCCCGACGGCCGTATCGCAATTCAGTCAGGCATTGGCAACCTGGGTACAGAGTCGCTAAGCGATGTTCACAGGGTTGTCGCCGAGGAGCTCGGCGTGCCTTGGGAAAAATGTGATGTGTCGTGGGGAAATACCGCGAAGAATCTTCCGTGGACATGCGTTTCGGGTGGCAGTCAAACCACGCATGCCATGACGCGGGCTGCCCACGCGGCCGCAGGTGATGGAAGGCAAAAGCTGCAGGAGATCGCAGCGAAGACGCTTGGTGGCAAGCTGGAAGACTACGTCGTTGCAAACGAGCACGTCTCCCATAAGGGCGGGGGAAGAAGTATGACCCTCGCGCAAGCGGCGCAGAAGGCCATTCAGTTAGGGGGTATTTACGACGGACATGAACCTCCCGCCGACGTGAACAAATACACCAAGGCTTCGATTGCGGCCCTTGCTGGACAAGGCCTGGTTGCCGCTGCCAAAGACAAGTACCCGCACGATGGCCAATCGTTCTCGTATATCGCGAGTTTTGCTGAAGTCGAAGTGGACCTGGAGACAGGCAAATACTACCTCACAGATTTTCTCGCAGTGGCCGACGTGGGAACGGTCATCCACCCGAAGTCGCTTGCGGGGCAAATTCAAGGCAGATCGATTCTTGGCATCGGCCATGCAATCGGGCAGAAGTGGGTGTTCGATCCACACTACGGACACACGATCTCGCGACGCTTCTATCACACCAAGCCGCCCACGATTCTCGATGTTCCAATCAACATGCAATGGGCAGCGCTCGATATTCCCGATCCGGAGACACCGGTCGGTGCCCGTGGCATTGGCGAACCTCCGGTTGGCGGCGGCTGCGGAGCCGTTTTAAACGCGCTTTCAGATGCACTCGGCGATGACATCTATCGTCGTGCCCCCGTGAATCTCGACACGATCCTGACATCGCTGGAGGCTGGCCGCCCGGTGCAGGATCCTTTGACGGCTCACATCTAGTGACGTATTGACAGGGAGAGAACTATGGCTGTGATACGAGACGTGATGCCCGCGTTTCAATTGCTTCAGCCGACCACCGCCAACGACGCACAGAGACTCCTTGAGCAACACGGGCAAGATGCGTGGGTCCTTGCCGGTGGTCTCGATAGCTTCGATTGGCTGAAAGATCGCATCAAGCGGCCGAAGGTGGTTGTCGATTTAAGCGGAGTTCAGGAACTCCGTGGAATTCGCACGAGCGGGGATGGAATCGAAATTGGTGCGATGACGACGCTTACGGAAGTCGTGAATCATCCGGTCGTGAAAGAAAAGTACGGCTTGTTGAGACAGTCCGCGGAGGTCGTCGCATCACCACAGATCCGTCATCAGGGCACGATCGGCGGCAATGTTTCACAGGATGCTCGCTGCTGGTATTACCGCGCGGGATGGCCTTGCTACCGTGCCGGAGGAAACATCTGCTATGCGGACACCCCCGTCGGCCGCAATCGAGAACATGCGATCTTGCACGCGGAGCGATGCGTCGCCGTGAATCCATCTGATACGGCACCAGCTCTGATTGCTCTGGACGCTAAATTTGTGATGCACACTCCCGATGGAGAACGAGTAGTTGACGCAGAAGACTACTTCCTCGGCCCAGACATCGACATTACCAGGATGACGATCCTTCAGCCTGGCCACCTGCTGACTGCAATACGCATTCCACCGACCTGGGCGGGTGCACAGTTCTACTTCGAGAAGGTCAGGGATCGGAACGTGTGGGACTTTCCGTTGCTGAATGTTGCCTCCGCGATGGTGGTCTCGGGCGGCACCATTGGACGGGCACGAATTGCGGTGAACGCCGCCGCGGCGAGGCCGCTGCGCCTGAAGGTGGTCGAAGACGCGGTACGCGGCAAGCCAGCCAATGTGTCGACTGGAGAAATGGCAGGCAAGCTGGCGGTTCAGGGAGCAGTGCCGTTAACTTTCAATGCATACAAGATTCCGCTGATGCGAAACCTTGTAAAGCGCGCGATCGCAGGCGTGCAGGAGACACCATGGGCATCATAGAGTGGGCGGCCAGCCCCCTGGGACAAGATGTCCCAATCCACATTGCCTGGTACCTGATCTGGGTTGCGGGAATTGCTGGTCTCGTCTTCCTGGTCGTTCACGCGATCTACATGCGTTATTTCGCAAAGGAGAAACAGTTTGCCGTCACTGGAGAAATGACGGCTGACCTTCCGGCGAAGATCAATCGCCACTCGTTCGCGGCCCGTGCGTTTCATTGGGTTATGGCGGCGGCGATGTTTGTTCTGTTATTCACAGCATTCTTGCCCAAGCTCGGTGTCCAGTTCGATTGGGTGGCATATCACTGGATCGCGGGCTTAGTGCTCACCGCGTCGGTGATCTTTCACATTGTTCACGCTACCTTTTATATGGATTTCTGGGCGATCTGGCCCGACCGCGCGGATCTCGAGGACGCTTGGAGGAGAACTCAGCGATTTTTTGGACAACCGGCACCACTCCCTCGAAAGTTTGCGAAATATCCATTGGAGAACAAGCTCTATCATGCGGCTGTTCTCGTAACCGGGATGTCGGTTATCCTGACTGGCATTTTCATGATGTTCAGGGTGCGTACGGCACTGTTCCCACGTAATCCGTATCTGTTCGGTGACCTGACCTGGGGCATGATGTATGTTCTTCATGGATTGGCGGGCGTGGGTCTGATCACCCTTGTGATTGTTCACGTCTACTTTGCGGTGCGTCCCGAGAAATTCGCGATTACTGAGTCAATGATCTTCGGTTCGATGAACCGCGAGTTCTACCTGAAAGAGCATGATCCACAGCGGTGGATGGTCGAGCCATCCATGTCAGGAAAACATCCAGGTATTTCGAATGGCGACTGATTTTCTAGCACGAAGTGACGCTATCGAAGAGTGCTACGAGTATCTCCTCGCCTATGCGGGGCAAGGGCTACCGGGAGACGTAGGGGAACAATCCCACAGCCAGGTGCGTGAGTTCTTGACGCGAGCGGTGAATGCGCTGGAAGGCCTGGTAGCGAGTTTCAACGAAGCCGTATCAGCGGAAGCACTGCAGCCGACAAGCACATATGAGGAGCTCGGCCGGGTGCTTGAGCGTGACGTTCAAAGTTCGCTTGCCGCCATTCGAGTCGTTCTTGCTCAGCCAAATATCGGTTCACAACTCGTGGACAATCTGAATGCGTCAGTTCACTTTCGTGCCCTGCTCACGGATCTTTTTTTGATCGGAGAGGTGTTAACCACGCGCACTGCGCTCGAGAGCACACAGACCTAGTCTCGTGGATTCCAGAATCATTGGCTCAACCACTCGCGAGGATCCTTGCCTCACGAGCGCTAAATCCGCGATAACATCGCAGCATCAGATGTGAGGAAGAGAGCAGCGCTCATGACTATTTCCTTAAGTCTTCCGTAAACCTCTTTTCAGTTTTTTTTCTTTGACAGTGCAAGGCGCGGCACCTATAGTCCGCGTCATTCCTTTGCGGAAGATTAGTTAGCCGCTAGGTCCAGGTCTGTTGCCCAGTACCACCGTAAGAATCGAATGCCAGCCTCCTCTCTCACACAAACCGATCCTCCGAGACAAATCTTGTCCAATGATCCGGTTCCGCAGGACCAACTTCTATCCACGGTCGAAGACGTTTTGTCGTCCACATCGTTTATCGACATGCATACGCACCTGTTTTCGCCGGCATTGGGGACGCTGGGATTGTGGG
>Ga0126371_10001613_pt1 | contig 19178 bp, 11 predicted proteins | sample PanSoiMetaPlot_4_FD_110145 | JGI IMG/M metagenome (GOLD analysis project Ga0126371, IMG submission 110145) | Tropical forest soil microbial communities from Panama - MetaG Plot_4 | ecosystem: Environmental > Terrestrial > Soil > Tropical forest > Bulk soil | place: Panama | collected 2016-02-17 | reverse complement strand
GTTCGACACTCGCACGCTCGGCTGGATTTCGCCAACATACGGAGAGCTCAAGCCAGCCGTCTCGCTTGTCTATCGTGTGAAGTCATCGCTGCCAGTGCGCCTTATCACCCTCTTGAAGGTCGGGCAGCATCCCCGGCGCGAATGCAAATCGAAACAAGAAGTTATCTCTAGGACGAATCTGAATTGGATCGCCTAAGCCTCGCAGCCGTAGAATCGGTCGTTGCCCGCGAGGGATCCAATTGACTCGTCGCGGCTTGGTCAAAGCGTGAAGATCCTCTACGTTTCGCAATATTTTCCGCCTGAGATGGGTGCGCCGTCCGCGCGCGCCGTGGAACTCGCGCGTCATTGGGTGAAAGAGGGACACCGAGTCACGGTTTTGACCGGATTTCCCAACCATCCCACAGGCGTGGTTCCGCCGGAATGGCGCCCGCGCTTGCGCCGTCTCTTCTATCGCGAAACGGTCCATGGTATTGATGTCGTGCGTACCTGGCTCATTCCTCTTCCCAATCGCAAGGCTCACGAACGAATGCTGAATTACAGTTCGTTTTGTGTTTCCGCAGCGATGCGCGGAACGACGATCGATCGCCCCGACGTGGTGATCGCCACTTCGCCGCAATTGCTGGTCGGGCTGTCCGGTTGGTGGATTGCTCGACTCAAGCGCGTGCCCTTCATCTTTGAGGTGCGAGATCTGTGGCCAGAATCGCTCGGCGCCGTCGGAGTCGGCAAGGACGGCTCTATCCTGCATCGCTCTCTTGCGGCAATCGCAACGTTTCTCTACAAGAAATCCAGCCACATCGTCGTGGTGACCCCCGCGTTCAAAGAACATCTCATTCGAGAGTGGCTGATTCCCGCAGACAGGATCTCGATCGTCGAAAACGGAGTGGAGACCGATCTCTTCGCGCCCGGCGACCCCGAGCGAGCGTTGCGGCGGAAATTACACTTAGAAGGGAAGTTTGTAGTCTGCTACGTCGGCACGATGGGAATGGCTCATGGACTCGATACCTTGATCGATGCTGCCTCGCGTCTGCAGACGGCCAATCCACGAGTTGCATTGATGCTCGTTGGAGAAGGAGCGGATAAGGAACGCATCAAAGCCCTCGCTCACTCGCGCGGATTGACGAATATCTGTTTCATCGATCAGCAGCCGCGCGAGCATATCCCGGCCTATCTACGATCGTCGGATGTATGCCTTGTTCTCCTCAAGAAGACGGACCTGTTCAAAACAGTGATTCCCACGAAAATGCTCGAATTCATGTCCTGCGCACGGCCTGTCATTCTTGGTGTCGAGGGACAAGCGCGCGACATTCTGAATCGAGCCCACGCCGGCGTCGCGATCGAGCCGGAAAATACCGCTGAACTGGTGTCCGCGATCTCCCGCCTCGCGAGCGATGATTCTGAGTGTAAGAGGATGGGTCACAGCGGAAGGGCGTATATCGTGGAACACTGTTCGCGGGCGCAGACGGCGACCGCTTACATCGCGGTATTGCAAGGACTCTTGCCCAAGGCTTAATGAAGGATTTGCGCCGGATATCAGCGCCTATTCGTCCCTACTACAAAATACGAACAAACTGCTTAAGGGTGGATCGCGTAAATACTGACAGCGGTGGTCAACGCGAAAGCGGCCTCCGCCGCACGAGCCGCCGCGATCTTGCCTCCGCTTACGGGGATAAAGAGGATATCGTCTGCCTGTAATGAAACGTCTGGTGCTTGGGCGCGCAGCATTTTCTTAAGCGGGACGATCGTCTCGACCATCCCGTTCGGCCCATTCCCTTTTCGAATGACGCGTGTGTCATTCAGCTTCGCCGTTCGATTTGGTCCGCCTGCCAGAGCCACGGCCTGCAACACCGTCAAACTTCCATTATCGATCAGCAGCCCACTCGGCCTCCCGACGTCGCCAACCACATAGATGATCGGCGCGCGCCTCACTTCAACCGTATCGCCGGGCCGGATATAGACGTTGCTGTTGGGATCATCAAGCAGATGACGCGCGAGGTGAATTGTCTCAGGCTTTTCGGGCTCCGTGCGATGCGTAATCATAACCGTGCGGCCCGCTTTATCCGACAGCCCGCCCGCATACGAGATCAGGTCAAACAAGCGGCGGTCACCGAGCACGGGATACACACCCGGCTTCGCCACCTCGCCCAAAAGCGTGACACCTTGCGAGGAGTATTCGTCCACGAAAATAGTGACGTGTGGATTTCGCACAAACCCGCCGTCATCTAGGCGTTTCTCCACCAGTCTCTGTGCTTCTTCAAGGCTCAGGTCCGCCACGTGTACGTTGTCGACAAGTGGAAGGTAAAGATTCCCATCATTGCTCACGCGAGCTTTCGTGCTGAGCTCAGGAACGCCATAGACGCTTACTTCCACCAGATCACCCGCACCGAGCTTCACATCTTGCGGAGGTGGTTGATCGGGTTTCGTTGCCTTGGTTGGGTCCTGCGCTTCGTTTTGTGCTGGATTTTGGTGCGCCGGTTCAGGGGCAGGATTTGTCGGTGGCGTCTGTGGGACGGTCGCCTTATCGGGGGCGACTTCCTGAATGGCCCCCTGCGGGTCGGGTGGAATGTCCGGCGGCTTTTCCTGACTGTATGCAATGGTTGAACAGATGGCTAGAAAACACACAACCAACAGCCCAGCGACTTTGTTGGCGGAAAGCCGATCCGTTTCCAAAAACTGCATCACACAGCCCCTTGAAATCGTAGGAAGAACCAAAAGTCTAACATAGCGCTTTGGCCAAACGGACACGCCCTTCCCGTGCGAACAAGGGCCCAACACGTACTTAAACCAAATTGCAGCGCGGTTTTAGGACCTGCTATAGTTCGTAGACCAATTTCGGCCACTTCGGACTATCGGTTCACTTTTAGACATTCGGCAATGCCGCTCAACGGCATCGGCTAAAGGGCACAAGCGCAAGACCTGACTGCGGCTGAATCCCACAGCTCCGCACTGAGGGAGACGTAGTTGACCGTTCTCTATCTGGGTATTTTTGTTTTCTCGTTGGCTCTGTCGTTCCTCCTGACCCGATACATACGGAACACGGCGATGGGGAGGGGATGGGTGTCGCCTCCTGGTCAGGGTCGCCATCTGCATCAGGCTCCTCTTCCGAGGTTAGGCGGCGTTGCGATTTTCTTGGCGTTCGTGCTGAGCCTTGGTGCGGCCGTGGTGGTCGCGTCTCTTCGCCCGAATTTGCAGTTCGGTTCCTCCTGGCGAACTCTTTCCACGATTCTTGCGCCCGGCTTTTTAATTTTTCTGTTGGGCCTTTACGACGACATCCGCAATATCGGTCCCTATCCAAAATTCACCATCCAAGCGATCGCCGGGGCCATGCTCTGGTTCGGCGGCTTGCGCATTCTCGATCTACCTGTGTTGTTTGGTGCGCGCCAGTTTCCATGGTTCGTCGGCCTCGCTTTGACGATTCTGTGGGTCATCGGAATCACCAACGCCTTCAACCTCATTGATGGATTGGATGGACTCGCCGCCGGTTCCGCCTTGTTTTCGACATTGGTCGTCTTCGTCGTTGCTCTCTTATCGCACTCATCCCTCGTTGCGTTGATGTCCATCGCATTAACAGGTGCGATTCTTGGATTTCTCCGCTTCAACTTCAATCCCGCTACGATTTTTCTCGGAGACTCCGGCAGCCTCTTCATCGGGTTCTTACTGAGTGCTCTTGCTCTTGAAGGCACGCAGAAAGCACCCACGGTCATCGCCGTGGCGATTCCGGTCGTCTCCTTCGGTCTCCCGATTCTCGAGACGTCGCTCTCCGTATTGCGTCGCTGGATCAGTGGAAGGCCGGTCTTCACCGCCGATCGAGAGCACATCCACCACAAGCTCTTGGCTCTGGGGTTATCGCACCGGCAGGTTGTGATCATTCTCTATGCAGTTTCTGCCCTCTTTGCGCTGCTGAGTCTTTTTCTGCTGTGGCCCACGGGTTCGTCGTTGGGTCTCGTGCTTGCGGTGGTTGGAACCGGCGTCTGGCTCGGAATTCAGCATCTGGGATATCTCGAATTCGGCGAGATCCGTCGCGTCGCTCAGCGCACTCTCGAACAGCGTCAGATCGTCATCAACAATCTTTCAATCCGGCGCGCCACCGAGGAATTGAAGGTCGCAAAGGACTACGATCAGCTTTGCAAGATTCTAGTGGCTGCGTTCAGTTCAAACGATTTCGATGGGTTTGATCTGAACATAAAGCTTCTTCTTCACGAGCATCCACACCTTCCCAAGTTGCCAATGGCCTCGAATCATGGAGACATCCATTTCCACTGGAACAAACCCGGGACCATCGTCACTCCTGGTCTCTACGGTTCGTGGTCCCTGTCGCTCGACCTGCTTACGACCTCGAATCGCAAGCGCGGATCGATGTCGATCCATCGCCGCTACGCAGAACATCCGCTCCAGCTCGACGTCAACCTGCTTACCACTGAGTTTCCGACTGCGCTGGCAGATGCCGTGGATCGGATAGTTTCTGAGACCGTAGCCCTGATGGTTTCACCCGGCCCGGACGCGAACCTCCTGGAAGCTCAGGCCGGCTGATTCTTCCGGAAACTGCCGCAGACCCCGTACGTCGTGTACCCCACAGTTTTTGCGAAAACTACCCGTCTGCATACCAAAGGTCGGATCGATAGGTCCCTCCCGACCACGGCAGTCTGACGTGTAGATTTTCAGTTTTTTTACCGCATTAGGGCTCCGTTCTGACGGATGGGGCGGATAGAATAAGGCCAAGGTCATCAATGAGTGCACCAGCGGAAAGACTCAGAATGTCTGAGGCGTGGAAGCAGTGGGAGGGTGAAGTTGTCGAAGGACGATTTCCTCTTCAACGTTTTCTCGGCAGCTCAGACCACAGCGCCGTCTTCTTGACCGAATTCGGCCAGCCGCCGCAGAAAGCGGCGCTCAAGTTTTTCGAAGCGAACGCTGCCAGCGCGCAAACGCAACTCTCGCGGTGGGAGCGCGCAGCCAAGCTCTCACATCCGCACCTGATCCGGATATTTCACTTCGGTAGTTGCAGGCTCGGCCGGGCGACAATGCTTTACGTCGTCTCGGAATTCGCCGAAGAAAATCTTTCGCAGATTCTGCCGGGTCGTCCTCTCACTTCCGCGGAAGCTGAATACATGCTGCGCTCCGCACTCGAGGCTTTGTCGTATCTGCATGGTCAGGGGCTCGTGCACGGTGACCTTAAGCCCTCGAACATCATGGCTGTCGACGAGCAATTGAAGATCGCTTGCGACAGCATTGCGAAGCCGAACGAAAAGCGCAGCGGTCCGCCGACGATCTACGATCCTCCCGAAGTGACCACGACAGGGCTTTCGCCAGCTGGAGATGTCTGGTCCCTGGGCGTGACTCTGGTTGAAGCGCTAACCCAAAAGCCTCCCGTCGGCGAAGGCGTCCGTCAGGCCGACCCGTCTTTGCCGGACACCGTGCCGTCCCCGTTTCTCGAGATCGCTCGGCAATGTCTTCGCCTGGATCCGCAGCGGCGCTGGACTGTCTCTGATATCGCGGCGCGCCTGCTTCCCACCCAGGAGCCGCCCGAGACAGGAGTCGCGAGGCGCTTTGGATTTCCCGCCGCTGTCATTGCATTGGTGCTAGCGGCGATTTTCCTGGGACAAAAATTTCTAAGCCCACGTTCTGACACCCGATCCGCGACTTCCCAGGCCACGAACCCGATGGTTGACTCTCCTGCGACAACTCCTCCGCCCACCAGTACTGCAACCCCACCTCCCGCGACCACCGCTGCTCCGAGCCGCACAACCGAGAGCACGCGTGCGAAGCCAGCCGACAATCCGAAGCCTGTCGAGATTTCGAAGCTTGCTCCAAAAGAAGCCGCTCCGCCGGTGTCACGTCCTGAAGTCTCCACGCATTCAGCGTCAGGCTCGATGCCTGGAGCAGTCGAAGAGAGAAACATTCCATCCGTCTCGCAACGCTCGCGCAATACGATTACCGGCAAAGTTCGCGTTACTGTGAAGGTCGATGTGGATGCATCTGGAAAAGTGACGAGAACGCATCTGGAATCGCGCGGACCAAGCCCATACTTCGCGAAGATCGCGTCCGACTCAGCGGTTAAATGGAAGTTCAAAGCGCCGCAACAAGATGGGCAATCAGTTCCGAGCCAGTGGTATTTGCGCTACGCGTTCGGGAGATCAGGTACGGATGTTCAGCCGCTGCAGATTTCTCCTCGCGGCTGATCACGACTCTCCGAAAACTTTGTCGATGTGGTTCTGCTATTGCTGTGGTGTTGGTTGCGTGGCCTTCTGCTGCTGCGCCATCATCTGGCGACGAGTCTCGTAAAGGTCCTGCAACATCTGCTGGGGAGTGCGTTCCCCTTGTGGTTTTTGCGTGGGAGCCGCCTCACCCGAGGTAGGTTGATCGATGGCTGCCGTCTCGGTACCCGTAGGACTCGGTTGGGCTGCAGGTGTCGCTTGGGCGCTCGAGTCTCCATTCGCGCTCGCTTGCGTTGCTGGCGCCGGTGTTTCTGAAGTGGAAGCAACGGGCTGCTGCTGGAAGTCGGGCGTTTGCAGCTGCTGCGCTTGTTGCTGCTGCAGCATCTCCTGATAGGGCTGCATCACAGCCTGTTGCAGAGCCGTGCGCGGCTGAATCGACGGCCGAGAAATGTTTCCTGCGACCGTTGGCCCGCCGTTCGGTGACGGTGCGCCAGTACTTCCTTTGTCGCTCTTAGCGGTGAGTACGATGCGGGACACTGCGTTCGCATCGGTTTCATTCCCCACCATCACGTAGTTGAAATGAGAGCCATTCAACAGTGACGCAATTACCTCGCGCGGCTGTCCCGGCCCCAACTGGCTGACCACTCGCTCCGTCGCCTCGCCGGGCACATCAATCGTCGCCCCGGTCTTTTGTCCAACGATACGCAAGATGTCGCTCAACATCGAATTGTTCGCGATGATCGTGAGCTTGCCGTCCGCAAAAATGACTGTAGGCTGCACCGCGGGACGTTGTTCGGGCGCCAGCGGAAGCACATCTGAGCTCTGTGACGCGGCTGGTGCGGACGCGGCTTTAACCTCAACTCCCTGGCCCGTTACACATGCGATGGGTGAACCCTGGGCATTGTCCCCGTCCCCTGAGCAGGTTGTCCCCTGGGCAACCGCCATCAAGCTGACGAGTCCGAAACAGGTGCAGAAAGTGACCGACTTCAGAGCCGAATGCATGGGGTCCTTTTCCGGGGGATTTATCGCGTATCTTGAACCGGGGATAAGACAAGACAGAGCGATAATTCAGGGGAGAACACGATGGTACTACGACTTTGGGGTGGTCGCAACGACACAAATTGGCAGTGCACTTGCGTATCGCCAAATGTTTGATTCAAGGCAATTTACGCGCTACATGCGGTAAGAGAAAGCGTCTCACCGCGCGCACCCATCGACCCGAAGTAACCGGCCCTACATTCCGCTCGATTTTTCGTCCCGCTACTGATCATCCGGCTGATCGTCCTGGGGCAGTGGCTTCTCAATCGGTTTTCGGGGAAACATCTCATCACGCATCGCCGCCTCATACACGAAACTCGCCACGATGACCGCCGCCTGCTTCAGATCATCCGGCTGAAGACGATCGTATACATCCATGTTCGAGTGGTGCGTGCGTGTTTCGTAGTCGAGAGGATCTTGAATGAATTGGAAGCCGGGAATGCCGGCTGCGTCGAACGAGAGGTGATCGGTCCCACCCGTATTGCGCATGGTGAGCGTGTTCATTCCCAGATCTTTGAAGGGCTGCATCCACGAATCAAAGATCGGTGCCACCGCCGCATTCTCTTGTAAGAACACACCGCGCAATTTTCCGCTGCCGTTGTCCACGTTGAAGTACACCGACATCTTCTTTTGTTCAGGCTTCACCGTCACCGGACCCGCTTCGCGCCGCAACAGCGTGGGCATGCCTTTCATGTCCGGTTCCTCCATCGGCGGTCGTGATCCGAAGTGTTGTTGCACGTAGAACTGCGATCCGAGTAGTCCCTGTTCCTCTCCAGTCCAGAGACCGATGCGAATTGTGCGCCGCGGCTTGATGTCCAGCGCTTTCAAAATGCGCATCGCTTCCATCATCACCACGGTGCCCGCGCCGTTGTCAGTGGCGCCGGTACCTGAGTGCCAGGAATCGAGGTGCGCGCCCACCATCACAACTTCGTCTTTTTTGTCGCCGCCGGGAATCTCCGCGATCGTGTTGTACTGCATCGGATCGTTGTCGTAGAACGTGTTGCTGACGTTCAGTTCCAGCTCGACGTCTTTTTTCTGATCGATCAGGCGAGCGATGCGGTCCCACTGTTCGAGCGCGATCGTGATCCCCGGGACGGTTGTCGTTTCACCCGTCTTCCACGTTCCGCCAGACTGCACGAAGACGGCGCCGCCGCCGAATGCTCCATAACCGTGATCCACGACAGCGAGCAGCTTCTCATCGGCGAGAAACTGGTTGAGATCTTTCTGGAACTGCATTCGCTTCAAGTACTGCCGGAAACGGAACGCCATCTTCTCGTTGGGAATCTGGTACTGCCCGATGTCTTCCAGTTGCTTATCGGTCAGGCGATCGAAGAAAGGTTGCGTCGGTGTCTTCACCTCGACCTCAGGACCGAAGATGGCGATCATGCCGGCGAGTTTTCCTCGGTACTTGTCGAAGTCTTTCTTGTCCTCAATCTTCACTCGAACGCACTTCGCTTTCACGACACCGTTCGTGCCCGGAGTCCACGCCTTCGCGTAGGCGATGACGGGCGCGACATCGGGAGAAGTCATGCGCACATTGACGTACTCGTTCGACCACCCGCGGCCGAACGGGCCCCATGATTCGAGGTGAGAGTTCGCCAGACCGAAAGACGTCAGCTGGTCGCGAGTCCACTCATTTGCTCGCTTCACATGGGGAGAACCGGTTAACCGCGGCCCGATCCCGTCCATCAACCCGCTCGCGATGTCCATGATCTTGGAGTTGCGGAAGCCTTCGTAACGGATCCGGCTGATCATGTCGAGATCGAGTTTTTCTTGGGATCGCGCAACTTGCGTGCACGTGGTTGCGAGAACAACAACCGCAATAATGCTGGCGAGTTTCTTCATGCAGGCTCCGAAATGTGTCGAAGAGCGACCGAACATACTACGCGAACACACCGTCACTTCCAAGTGCGCAGCGAATTCGCGAATCCTAATTTATGTCGTGACCCGATCTAGTCTCAGACTTCGGGAACCGGCGGGCAGCCCGTGAATTCTCGCAGGAAGGTATTTCCCTCGTACTGCAGGTCGGCGATGCCGATCTCGCTGGTATAGAAACCGTCGGTCGTCAGCTTGCGCAGGAATGCGAAGAACTCCACTCCCTGGCTGAGTCCCGGATCGTCTTGCGCGTTCTTGCGGTAGGCGATGAGATCAAGCACCTGCTTGTGCTGATCCACCGAGCATTTCAGGTACGTGTTGTCGAAACGGTCGCTGCAGAAACCGTCAAGCCACATCAAGCCGCCGCCGAGATCGACCTGGTATTGCTTGTTCTCGCTGGTCAGCAGATCGATGAATTCGGGAGCGCCAGCCTGGATCGCACCACCCGAGTGGTCATCGGCAGGAATGATCTGATCGCAAAGCACACGAAGCGTCGCATATTGATGAGCCGGGAAGAACTTGGGTTTATAAGCGCCGGCCGGTGACTGCGCCTTTTCCTGCTTCACCATGCGATGCGCTTGCTCGGCAGCCGCAAGCGGAATGATCTGCAGGACGGAGCCTCCCACGGCCCCCATCGCTAACGTTCTCAAGACATCGCGGCGGCTGATCGAGTTCGATGGCATTCCTTTAGATACTCCCCTGTTTGGCCTGTTCCACCAAATATTCCGAAGCACGCCACGAGAGCGCCATGATCGTGAGCGTTGGATTCTTGTCGGGATTGGAAACGAACCCGGCGCCATCCGTGACAAAGAGATTCGTCACGTCATGCGCCTGGCAGAATCCGTTCAGCACCGATGTCTTCGGATCCGATCCCATCCGCGCCGTTCCGATTTCGTGAATGATCACGCCGCCGTCAGCAATGCCATATGGATTGTCGCCATCCGGGCAAGTGCGTGTGACGTACGTTCCGCCGGCCGCTTCCACAATCCCGCGAAACGTCTCCTGCATATCTTTCGCCATCTTGATCTCGTAATCGCTCCAACGGAAGTGAAAACGAAGCACAGGGATACCCCACTGATCGACAGTGTAGGGATCGATGTCGCAGTAGCTATCGTTGTTCGGGATCATCTCGCCGCGGCCGGCGAAGCCGATGTAGGATCCGTACTCGGAACGGCAAGTCTGCTTCAACTTCGCGCCGTAGCCTTCAAACAGATCGCAGGTTTCGTGAAACATGCCGACGCCGGGCATCTCACGGCCACCGCCAAATTCAATGTGATAGCCGCGCGGGAAATCATTCTTGCGATCGAACTTCCACCACGGCATGTACATGTGCATGCCGCCGACGCCGTCGTGGTTGTGCGGAGGTACCTTCGCCATCTGCGGAAAATAACCAATTCCGTCGCTGCCGACCGAATCCATCAAGTACCGGCCCACGGCGCCCGACGAATTTGCGAGCCCATTCGGGAATAGCGTCGACTTGGAGTTGAGCAGCAGGCGCGCCGATTCGCACGCGCTGGCCGCAAGCATCACCGATTTTGCGCTAACCCGTTTTTCCGACCGCGAGCCCTTGTCGATGTACGAAACCCCCGTGGCCCTGCCGTCTTTGCCGATCAAAACTTCACGGGCCATCGCGCCCGTGATCAACGTCAGGCGACTGGTTTTCTGCGCCGGCGGAATCATGACTTGGCTGGAACTGAAGTTGGAGGCGAGGCGGCAGCCTCTTCCGCATTGCCCACAGTAATGGCAGGCCGGGCGTCCATTGAGCGGCATGGTCAGAATCGCCATCCGCGAAGGAATGCAGATGACGCCGACCTTGTCACACGCCTTCTTGATCACAGTTTCGCTGCAGCGCATCTTCGGAGGAGGTTGAAAGACCCCGTCAGGTGCGCTGGGAATATTTTCTTTGGTGCCGAAGACGCCGATGTAGCTCTCGACTTTGTCGTAATAGGGCGCGATATCGTCGTACGTGATGGGCCAGTCATCGCCGAGACCATCGCGACTCTTGGAGTGAAAGTCGACCGGCGCGAAACGCAGCGCAATGCGACCCCAGTGATTGGTCCGCCCGCCGACGATACGGGAGCGGAACCATCGGAAGTTTGAACCCGGTGCTGAGGTGTAAGGTTCCCCTTCAATCGTCCACGCGCCGGTCGGCGCTAGAAACTCTTCTTCGAGTCCATTCCCCGGCTTGAGTGCGTTCCCGCCAACTCCCGCACCTCGATGCGGCAGTTCGTAGGGCCACACATGCTCCTTGAAATCCACCATCGGATCAAGCGGCGGTCCAGCTTCGAGCATGACCACCTTCAATCCGCCCTCGGTGAGAATCTTCGCAGCCGTTCCTCCTCCGGCCCCCGATCCGACGATGCAAACGTCATAGACTTTCGGGGAACGAACGACCTGCGCCATGGAAGCCCTCGCGATGAAATGGATTGATGAAGTGGCCGATTATAGTCCGGTGGAGAGGGAACGAGTCAGCTTTTTGAGCCGCTAGGAAGCTGTTCAAGAACAGAGGGTCATGCGCTGAACCATCGAGAATTTCCTACCGTCGGTTCCTGCGCTGTTCGTTGTCCAGTCTTTGGTCGCAGGGAAGCAGAACGCCTGCGCGAATCCTGAACTCGTTTACTTCTCGCGCCTTTGTCCTGACACCCGACTGCCGACGCCTGAGCACCTGAGACCCAAGACCTGGGTTTCCGCTTAGAATACGCGCAGTGAATTCTCCGATCAATGTCGGCCTCGTCGGTTTCGGCATGGCAGCACGCGTGTTTCATGCGCCGCTGATTGATGCGAATCCCCACCTGCATCTTGCCCAAATCGTGCAGCGGCATGGCGACGAAGCCGCTAGCGCGTATCCGCAAGCGAAGGTCGTTCGCGATCTCGATGCCATACTCGCCGACCCATCAGTCGAGTTGGTTGTCGTGGCGACGCCGAACACCAGTCATTTTGAGATCGCTGCACTGGCACTCAAGGCCGGCAAGCACGTCGTAGTCGACAAGCCGTTCACGGCCACAACCCGCGATGCCGACGAACTGATCGCTTTGTCCAAGAAATCCGCACGGCTTCTGGGTGTCTTTCAGAATCGCCGATGGGATGGCGACTTTCTCACCGTCAAAGAAATCCTTAGCAAGAACCTGCTCGGACGTCTCGCCGAATACGAGAGCCGCTTCGACCGTTTTCGTCCGACAGTGAATCCGCAAAAGTGGCGCGAGCAGTCATTGCCGGGGTCCGGCGTTCTTTACGATCTCGGATCGCACTTAATCGACCAGGCAGTCGTCCTTTTCGGACGGCCGACCGGGATCTACGCCGACGTGGGCCCCCAGCGCGAAGGCGCGGTGGCCGACGACAGCTTTGTGGTCTACCTCGAATATCCGAAACTGCGCGTGATGCTGAAGGCGGGAGTCTTGGTTTGCGAGCCGAGTCCGCGGTTCGTGCTCTACGGAACGCGCGGTAGCTACGTGAAATACGGTCTGGATCCGCAAGAAGAAGCGCTCAAGAACGGTCAGTCTCCCGCCCAGCCGAATTGGGGAGCAGAGAGCGAAGACGCTTGGGGAACGCATACGCAGTGCAATGGAACTATTGAACGCTCACGCTACCCCACGCTGGCAGGCTGCTATCCCAGCTACTACACCAACGTAGCGCGCGCCATTCGCGGCGAGGAAGAACTGATCGTCAAACCGGAGCAGGCAAGGGAAGTCATCCGTCTGATCGAACTCGCAAAACAAAGCAGCGACGAAAAGCGAATCATCTCCGCCTCCTGACACTCGAGTGCAATCCAAACATCTCGTACCGGGCGGCGATGTACCGCTCTTGTTACCCCAGCAACTCGTTCCGCACGTTCTTCAACACGTACGCCGCCCGCTCTACACCGACTTCGCCCGTCAGAATCGGATCCTCGTTCTCGATACTCAGAATCCCCTCATAATCGACGTCCATATACGCCTGCAGGATCGCCTTCCACGCGCTCGCGCTGTGTCCATAGCCGACGGCCCGGAACGTGTCCGACGAGTCCGGCAACTCTTCCTTGTTGAATGCGAAATTAAGAACGCCATACTTCGCAACGTTATCCGGATAGAGCACGGTGTCCTTCATGTGTGCATGGAAAAGCGCCCCGTGCTGGCCGAGCAGATGGATCACCTCGACCGGATCGCATCCCTGCCAGAACAGATGGCTCAAATCGCAGTTGGCGCCGATCTCTTCGCCGACTGCCTCGCGCAGTTGCAGCAAAGTCTTCGGGTTGTAGACCACGAAGTTCGGGTGCATCTCGAAAGCCAGCCGTTTCACTCCGTGCTCCCGTGCAAACTTGGCGGCTTCCTTCCAGTATGGGATGACCTTCTCCTTCCACTGCCACTGCAACATGTCTTTGAATTCATCGGGCCACCGATACGTGATCCAGTTCGGCTGCGTATCGGCCGGCGTTCCACCCGGACATCCAGAGAATCCCACGACTACCGGCACTTCCAATCGCTCCGCCAATAGAATCGTGTGATGGAACGACTCGACGTCCTTGGCAGCGCGTTTCGCGTCGGGATGAATTGGATTCCCGTGACAACTCAGCGTGGCCACCCGGATATTGCGATCCTCAAATTTCTTCTTCCAAGCCTTCGCCTTGGCGGGATCCTCGAGCAATTCGGCGACCGGGCAGTGAGTCGAGTTCGGATACCCGCCCGTCCCAATCTCCATCGCCTCCAACCCCAAAGCCGAAACCTTCTCCAGCATCTGGTCCAGCGTGAGGTCCTTGTAGACGGGGTCAAACACGCCGATCGGGATCTTCTTGCGTTGATGACTCTCCTGGTCCGGGTTCCACCCAGCTGATCCTTCCGCTGTTGCACCCTTAGCCGGCAAGGCCCCTGCAGTCGCCATGGTGGCGATGGTGCCGCCAGTTACACCGATGAATTGACGACGATTGACCCCCTGCGGCGGCCGTGGACTCATGAGCGGGAACCCTCCTCTTTGTCGGCTACAGCAAACTTTTGCGTAGAACCAACTTTAAGAATTCGGGATTATACGCCGATGGGGCGCTCGAACCGAGCTTGACCCACGGTTCTTCCGCGGGCAACATTTTCAACACTTTTTGTTGCTCCGCTCTTGACTTTGGCTCCCGCGAATTGCAGAATTTGAAGGCCTTAGTTGAAGGAAGAGTATGCCAGAGTTGGCTCTGGGCTTGGCTTTTCGACCAAGGGATGAGTTTTCAAGCTGCTGAATCCCAAGGCGGCGGCAACGACCTCGGAGAAGGTCGTGCAGAAACAAATTCCCAGATCCCCAATTGCTTCCCTAATGGCGACGACTGACTGATCGTTGCCGGGTTCACTTGCGGCTTTTTGTACTCGTTGACCATTCCCCCGGTCGCGACTCGTTAGATCTATACCCAGGTGCGCGAAGAGTCGCGCGCGCGGAGGAAAACGTCATGAGATCCCGGTCTGCTCGTTTCTTCTTCTGTCTCTCGATCCTCTTGGTTCTCTTCTTTGGAAGCTTGGCTTTCGGGCAAGTTGTCTTCACATACAACAACTTCACCGCCCCCACCGCCAACCTGCAAGCTAACGGCAATGCCGGAAGCGTCGGTGCCGTGATGCGGCTGACGACCACGGCAACGGGTCAATCCGGTAGCGTCTGGTATTACGGAGGGACAACGGACGCGCCTCAGCCAGTTTCCTTGGTGAATGGCTTTACCACAAGTTTCACGTTTCAAATCTCCGGATCGGCTGCTCCTGCCGACGGAATTGCATTCGTCATCCAAAACGGAGCGTTCCCACAGAATCCGGCGGGAGGGTGCCCCGCGCAGAACGGCTCGAGCGGCATCTTCGCCCTTGAGAGGGGAGATATTGGTTGCGGTGGCGATATCGGCTACACCGGTCTCACCAACAGCGTCGCGATCGAATTTGACGACTTTCAAAACGCATGGGATCTGGATGCCAATCACGTAGCGGTCCAGAGCTGCGGAGCCAACGCCAACAGCTCAAATCACAACGGCAACTGCTTTGTCGCGAGGACCACTGCACAGAACCCATTGCACAGCATCATCGGTGATGGCAACCCGCACAACGTGGTGATCAAGTACTCGCCGCCCGGATGCGCTGGCGAGATCTGCACAAATCCGAATAATCTGCAGATCTTTGTTGACGGAGCCCCCAATGGCACCCCGGCTCTCACCGCTACGTTCGACTTGTCGACTCTTGGCCTCGACGCCAATCAGGACGCTTTCGTCGGTTTCGTTGGCCGCACCGGTGCACAATTTGCGAACCAGGACATCACGACCTGGAGCTTCTCGACCACGGCTCCGCCGTCACAGCCCATCACCCAGGGCTCGCCCACAGTAACCGCCACGTTCAACAATGCCGAGAACAATCTTGTGCAGGAAGTCGTCGACTTCAGCGGAGCGTTCGCCAACAACAGCATCACGATCATCGACGGTACCCAGATGAACGTGGCCAACCAGGCAATCGTGCCATCGACTTGGCAGCCAACCTGGGTTCCCGGAACGCCATTTGCCACAAGCAGCTGCTGGCCGCATAACGGAGAAGGCAATAACTGCAAGCTCTACATCGATCTATGCACCAACAACAATTCGGGAACGCAGGCAGGCGCGAATTGTCCAACCTCGAATCCACCCAGCATCCTGGTGACCGACAACTTCAGCGGTCCGAAGATCGATCCCAATACGCTGGGACCCAATACCGGCTTCGGATTACTCGAAGCACCCGACAATTGGCAGGGCGGACCGTGTACCTTCACGGTTCCGAGTTCGGCTGCCGGAGAACCTTGCCCGCAGAACGTCCTCACCAGCCTCACTGGAGACCCGTCCCCTGCCGGCACAGTACCTCATTTCAACTCGACGTTCATCGCCATTTACGGCGTCGCTCAGCCCGGGACCAGCATTGCTCTAAACCCGGCGGCAAACGGCAACGGCTGGATCAACAACAACAGTGTTGCAAATCCGAGTGTGTCGGCGACCTTCACCACATCGACCCAGCCGCCACCTGCGAACAATCCCAACAACTATGTTCAGCCATTCGTGGCTCAGCTGATGTACTCCTTTACCGACTCAGCTAATCCGCCGAACGTGCTGATTCCTAGCAAGACGCTACCCGCGCCTGTTCCACCGAACGCCGTCACCAGCTACGCATTCCCAGTCCAAAGTCTAGGCTCGCTGGCCGACGGGCGTTACGTGTTGAACTATCAAGGGCAGGATGACCACGGAACTCGCGAGCTGTTGTTCTCGTTGGATGCAACGAACAACTACTCGACCACCGGCAAGACGCTTGCAGTCAACATCGATACGACCAAGCCCACCGAGTCGGTGTCGTTAGCCTCGAGCGTGTTCTTGAACAGTCCACTCAGCGCGAACTACACCTGTAGCGACACGCTGTCAGGAGTAGCAACTTGCCGAGGGCAGAATTACTCTCCCGCAGTTCCAACCACTCCGAACGTGAGCGTTCCTCTGAGCACGTCCAGCGTGGGACAGCAAGCGTTCAGCGTTACGGCCATCGACGCTGCTGGCAACACGAGCACTACGACGGTCAACTACAACGTCACATATCAATTCTTCGGATTCGTTCCCGAGGTCTTCTTCCCCGGCATCAACAAGGTGAAAGCTGGAATCGTGATTCCTGCCGGGTTCCTGTTGACCGACGGAAATCTGAAACCGATCACCAACCTGAGATCTATCTCGGTTTCCGGCTTTGCTTCAACGAACTGCACAGGAGCAAATCCAACCCCGGTCGCAATCTCGGGCAGTCTGCTGAACCTTGGTTATGGCATCTACGACTACAACTGGAAGACCTCGTCAACCTTCGCTGGGAAGTGCATCACGTTCCAGGCGAATATGGGCGATGGAGTGATCCACGCGTTGAACTTCCAGTTCACGAAGTAAAAGCGACTTACCTCAAAACTCGACGCGGAGAGCCGGTCGGCTCTCCGCAATTTTTTGTGCCGATCAGGTCGCCTAGAAGGGCAACAGGCATCTAGCCGTACGGGTGAACGATGCGTTGATCTCGTAAACGGCAATGAAGAAAGCGCATTAATTCGACACCTTCACACGGCCGATCCCTCACCTTCTTGTCATCCTGAGCGAAGTAAGGCGCCGACCCGAACGCAGTCGAAGGAGCCCATGTACTACGGTACCTTCACAGGCCTGAAAGGGATTTCCATCCGAATCAGGGTCTTCGCGAACCCTCAAGAGAAGATCATCGACGAGGCATGACTCGTCGAACTTTGGTAGTGGTTAAGCGTTGATCTCGAAAACGGCGATGTGGACGCGCACTCTGATCGCCACTTTCACAAGGCCGATCCCTTCTCTTCTTGTCATCCTGAGCGAAGTAAGGCGTTGAGCCGAACGCAGTCGAAGGACCCCATGTACTACGGTACCTTCACAGGCGTGAAAGGGAATTTCCATCCGATCGGGTGCTTCGCGAACAGCAGGTGCTCATCCACGAGACATGAACTCGTGCAACCTTCATAGTGGGTAAAAAGAGACTAGGCAGCCGTTGACCAGCGCTTCGACTCGTCGTACATCACGCGGAAGTCAGGACGCGTAACGATTTTTTCAGCTCCCTGCTCCTTCTGTATTTCATCGAGCAGTCGCTGAGCTTGCGCATAGTTGTTGGCCGCATCGGAGTTCTTTCCGGAAAGCCTCTGAACGGTGCCCATCAAGTAATGGATGCGAGCCGTTTGGGCACGCAAGCCATACTTGTCGCTTTTGCTGAGCGCGCGTTCGAGTTCCGGCATAGCTCGGGAATAGTCTTTGCTGCTCAGCAGAGCTTCAGCGAGGTCCACCGAGCTTTCTACGGCAAGAAACGGCATCCCCGAAGCGTCGGCCTGTCGAGAGAGGTTGGCCAAATCCGTAGCCACGCTCTTTCCGCGTCCTTCCTGGACAGCGATGCGCGCCAAATTCGTCTTCGCCGTTAGCTCTTCATTCTTGGCTCTCGACTGCGAAGCGTTTCGCAGAGCTTCCTGGTACTTGTCGCGAGCCGTTTTTGCATCGCCGCGATAAAAGGCAACGTCGCCTTCCGTATTCAGCAAAGTGGCCATCAGGGCCTGATTCTTGAGCCCGTTGATCACTTTCCGGGTTTCGTTCAGTAAGGGACCTGCCTCGTCGCCACGTCCCGCCTTTGCGAGCGATTGCGACAAGTTGAGCAGAACATCCACCAAGCGCGTGGTTTGATCATCGACCTCACGCAACCCCTTCAACGCATCCTGTCCTGAACTGATCGCTGCGCCGTATCGTCCCTGCTCGCGGAAGAGCACTCCGATCTGGTTGTCCTCGAGTGCAGCACCCCGGCCATCATTCGCCTTCCGCTTCAGGTCGAGTGCGCGCATATATGACGCCATGGCCTTATCGGAGTCACCGTCGCTGGCATAGACCAGCCCGAGGTTATGCAGTGTCTCGGCGATCTGGTCCGGCACATTCAGTTTCTCGCGCAGCTGCAGCGCCTGCTGGAAGTACGTCAACGCGTCCTGAGTTTCGCCTTTGTTGAGGTAAACATTTCCGATGTTGTTCAGACAGACACCCTGGTTCGATTCATCTCCAGCATCGCGCTGGATTTGCAACGAGTCCTTGAACATCTGCAACGCTTTGTCGTTCTGTCCGCGGTCCAGATATAGACCACCGATATCGATCATCACGTCGCCGGCTTCCTTCTTCGAACCGATCTCCTCGAACAACTTCAGAGACTCGTTGTAGGACGCAAGAGAGGCATCCGGCTTTCCCTTCAAGCCCTGCAATTGCGCCATCTGCGCGAGGCTGGCTGCGACTCCGCGCTTCTTCCCGAGCTTGCGATTGATGTCAATCGAATCCTGGAAATTGCGAAGCGCTTCATCCAGTTTGTCCATGTACTGGTAAGCGATGCCGGTGGCCTGAAGAATGAGCGCCTTTTGCTCCTGGTTGTCGACCTGAATGGATAAATTCAGCGCCTTGTTGAGCGGTTCGAGTGCCGCTTGCGCATTACCCGACTTGATCTCGACCCGCCCCATCGCAAGCAGCACATCGAGATTGTTGGGATCCGCCTGCCGCACTTTTTCATAGTGCGTGCGCGCGTTTGGCAGATCGGCTGCGTCTTCATACAAGCTTCCCAACGCAAACTGCACGTCCATGTTGTCGGGGAAGCTCTTCTCGAGGTTCTGATAAGC
>Ga0126371_10001612_pt1 | contig 19180 bp, 17 predicted proteins | sample PanSoiMetaPlot_4_FD_110145 | JGI IMG/M metagenome (GOLD analysis project Ga0126371, IMG submission 110145) | Tropical forest soil microbial communities from Panama - MetaG Plot_4 | ecosystem: Environmental > Terrestrial > Soil > Tropical forest > Bulk soil | place: Panama | collected 2016-02-17 | reverse complement strand
GCGAAAGCCAGCGCCGCCTATGGCACAAAAATCGTCGGCGGAGTAACCCCCGGCAAGGGCGGCACAACTCACGAAAGCTGGCCGATCTTCAACACGGTAGCCGAAGCCGTAGAAAAAACTGGCGCGAATGCCAGCGTAATTTTCGTCCCGCCGCCATTCGCCGCCGACGCAATCATGGAAGCCGCCGACGCCGAGGTAGACTTGATCGTCTGTATCACGGAAGGCATACCCACGCTCGACATGGTCCGGGCCTGGGAATTCCTGCAGACCCGCCGTTCCCGACTGATCGGTCCCAACTGCCCCGGCATCATCTCTCCGGGAAAGTGCAAAATCGGCATCATGCCGGCATCAATTCACAAGGAAGGCAATATCGGCATCGTCTCGCGCTCCGGCACGCTAACCTACGAAGCGGTCCATCAACTCACGCAGCGAGGCATTGGGCAGTCCACAGCCATCGGCATCGGCGGAGACCCAATCATCGGTACCACATTCGTCGATGCCCTCGACCTCTTCAACCGCGATCCCGAGACCGAGGCTGTCATCATGATCGGCGAAATCGGAGGCAACGCCGAAGAAAACGCCGCCGATTTCATAAAGACGCACATGAAGAAGCCAGTCATAGGTTTCATCGCCGGCCAAACGGCTCCCCCGGGACGCCGCATGGGCCACGCGGGTGCAATCATCTCCGGCGGCAAAGGCACAGCCGCCGAAAAGATGAAAGCTTTGGAAGCTGCAGGAATCAAAGTGGCGAAGTCCCCGGCCGCGATTGGCGAAACGCTAGCCGCCGCAATCGGCGTAAGTGTGTAATCCGTGTGAAAAATCGTAGAGACGTAGCTTGCTACGTCTCCTCTGTTCACAAGTTAAGATTTTTCTATCTGCAGAAGACGTTGCAAGCAACGTCTCTACGAACGACTAACGACTAACGACCAAGGACCAACGACTGAATGAAGACTCTCCAACGCACCCTGACCATCGTTAAGCCAGACGCTGTCCGCAAGAACGCAATCGGCGACATCATCGAACAGTTTGAAAAGAACTCTTTCCGCATCCTCGCAATGAAGATGCTGCAAATCTCCAAGCACCAGGCCGAGCAGTTCTACGCCGTACATGCCAGCCGCCCGTTTTACAATTCGCTGACCGATTTCATGTCCAGCGGCCCGATCGTGGTCCTGGCGCTGGAAAAAGAAAATGCCATCGCTGACCTGCGCAAGCTAATGGGCGCCACCAACCCGGCCAGCGCCGAAGAAGGCACAATCCGCAAAAAGTGGGCGACGAATATCGAATACAACGCCATCCACGGCTCCGACGCAGAAGACACGGCCCGCTTCGAACTAAGCTTTTTCTTCGCCGGATACGAACTGGCGAAATAGTTTTCAGTTCTCGGTTCCCAGTTCTCAGTTGCTGGGCACCGAGGTTTTACTGAGAACTGGCAACTGAGAACTGAAAACCGTCTTCATTATGCCGCTGGTTCAAATAACGCTACTGCAAGGGCGCACAGCCGACCAAAAGCGCAAGCTCGCGAAACGAATTACAGACGCTCTGGTCGAAGAAGCCGGCGCGCGGCGCGAAGCCATCATCGTCGCCTTCCACGAAGTCTCAAAAGAAAGCTACGCTTCAGGCGGCGAGCTAATCATCGACAAATCCCCGTCAAAATAGAACTTCCCTTGTGTAGCCCCGGACGCATTCGTCCGGGGCGCCCCAAGCGCAAGTCTTTGGCGCGGGCGTTCAACAGTTGCTCGAACCACTTCAGCCCGCGTCACTCATCCCCGCGGTCCGTAGTTACCTCAGCGTTACTCTTGTAATAAGCCTCCCACCGGCGCAATGTTTATACTCCGTTCGAAAGCGAGGACTTCATCATGAAAACGTGGACAGTGGCCGCTGCTCTGCTTTTTGTGAGTACATGCGGCTTGGCGCAAACCGCCTCCACCGCGCCCACCCGCAGATCCTGCGACGACCTCAAAGCTGAAATCAGCAAGAAACTCGACGCGAAGGGCGTCGCGTCCTACACGCTTGACATCGTCGACAAAGGAAAAGAAGGCGATGCCAAAGTAGTCGGCACCTGCGACGGCGGGACGAAGAGCCTCACCTACACCCGCGGCGCGACAACGGCAGAAGCCAAGCCGACGGACGAGAAGAAGCCTCAATAGAAACTGACAACTGGGAACTGGCCACTGGCAACTGCTTTAACCCAGCGGCTCGAATAAGTGTCCTTCCACGCGATCCGCAATCTTGGGCAGATCCTTTTTCGCGTGCTGCAGAAAATGCGGCGCCGCGCGATGAGCTTCCAACGCGGCGTCGTCTTTATATTGTTCGTAGATGAAAAACCGGCGCGGCTCGGTCTTGTGCCGGTGCACCTGGTACATGGAGCACCCCGGCTCCTTGCGGGAGTGCTCGGTCAGCTTTTCAAAGAGTGCAGCAACATCGGCTTCGTGTCCAACTTTTGCCATCCAGGTGACTGCCAACACCACCATCAGCTTGCTCCTTACCCTGGCTGCCTCAGCCGGGGAGGCAATTTTAGGCTTTCTGCGCCGCTGCCTTCAACTCCGTTATAAAGTCGTCCATCAGGATCGTATGGTCCCGGTCTGGCCCCGTTGAAATCATCCCGACCTTTGCGCCGGACTCCTTCGCCACGAATGCCAGGTAGTCACGCGCCTGCTTCGGCAGCTTCTCATAGGCAGTAACGCCCTCAGTCGAAGTCTTCCACCCTGGCATTTTCTGATAGACGCATTCAATCTTCTCGTAGCCGCTGGCCTGCGCCGGTGCCTCAATCGTTGACTTCCCGTCGATCTTGTATCCAACACAGACGGGAATCTCCGCCAGATCATCCAGTACATCGAGCTTAGTCACAACCAGCCACGACGTTCCATTGATCATTCCCGAATACCGCAGCAAGGGTAGATCCAGCCACCCCGTTCGCCGCGGACGCCCGGTCACCGCGCCATATTCGTTTCCGCGTTTCCGCAGATTGTCACCGGCGTCGGTTTTGTCCTCCGTAGGAAATGGTCCTTCTCCCACCCGAGTGCAATACGCCTTCGTAATCCCGATGACCGACTTAATCGCATTCGGAGCGACCCCCGTCCCGATCACCGCCCCGCCCGAAGTTGCGCTCGACGAAGTCACAAACGGATAGGTCCCGTGATCGATATCCAGCATCGTCCCCTGCGCGCCCTCAAACAAAATAGACTCGCCTTGCGACAGCGCCTGGTTCAAAAGCACCGCTGTATCAGCGACAAATGGCGCGATCTTCTCCGCTGCCTGCGCGTATTCCGTATACATCTTGTCCGCATCAAGCGGCTCGGAGTTGAACAGCGCATGCGCAATCATGTTCTTCTCGCGCACCGCATTCTCGATGTGCTTCTTGAGCAGCTGCAGATCAAGTAGATCTGCCACCCGAAGCCCGCGCCGCCCCATCTTGTCTTCATACGCCGGACCAATCCCCCGCGACGTAGTTCCAATCTTCACGCGCCCCGGCGCATTTTCCGAAGCCAACTCAATCATCCGGTGATAAGGCAAAATCACCTGCGCCCGATTCGAGACAAACAGGTTGCCATCGACCTTCACGCCCGCCTCGCGCAACCCTCCAACTTCCTTAAGAAACGCCAGCGGATCGAGCACAACACCATTCCCAATCACGCTGCGGCATCCGGCGCGCAGCACGCCGCAAGGCACGAGTTGAAGGATAAATTTCTTGCCATCGATGATGACGGTATGGCCGGCATTGTGCCCTCCGGCATAGCGGGCAACCACCTGAAAGCTCTCCGACAACACGTCGACGATCTTTCCTTTGCCCTCGTCGCCCCACTGGGCGCCAACGATCACCGCGGTCGTACCTTTTTTCACTTCCAGCTCCGTTCAGGGGAATTCGGACTGGCGCACGGCTGCGCCGCTCCCGGGTTCGCACACTCCTCACCCGCGGGAAGGCCGTCAAAAAATTACTGGGATCTAAGCGGAGAAGCGTGTACGGATTATCTTATCGTGCGCATGCATCGAATAGCAACGCGAGAATCTCTGACGTAGTCCGCCCAGTCAGGATTTGTTCTGTGTGCCACTGTGCCCTCTGCTTTGAGCACCTTTGAGGTCCAAATCTGTCCCCAATTCCTCGCTCCGTCCTTTACTTTCCGCACAGACTCCTCGTACCGTGTTTCCGATGCCGCCTTACTTCACTTCCGACCTCTTCCGTTTCCTCACTCGCCTTAAACGCAACAACAATCGCGACTGGTTCCAGGCGCACAAGGATGAATACCAGGCTCACGCCCATGAACCTGCAGTCCGATTCATCACTGACTTCACTGCCGTGCTCTACGATATCTCCCCGTACTTGGTATCCGATCCTCGCTCGACTCGAGGCTCGCTGTTCCGCATCTATCGCGACACACGCTTCTCGCCCGACAAGCGTCCCTATAAAACGCACGTCGCGATGAAATTCTCGCATCGCGGCAAAGACGTCCACTCGCCTGGCTTCTATCTCCATCTTGAGCCCGGAGGCTGTTTCGCCGCTTCAGGTCTATGGCACCCCGAACCTCCTACACTGCTCAAGGTTCGCAACGCAATCGTGTGCCGCTGCGACGAATGGCGTCCCATCCGCAAACTCCTCAACTGGGACGATGCCACAAAACTCTCTCGTCCCCCGCGAGGCTTCCCTTGCGATCACGAATTCGTAGAAGATCTGAAGCTCCGTGACCTGGGCACAGCCATCGAGTTCACCGAAGCCCAAGTCTGCAGCCCAAAATTCATGACAAGTTTCGCGAATGCCTGCAACAAGATGTCGCCCCTGGCGAAATTCCTAAGCGGCGCCCTAGGCCTCCAGTTCTAACCGAGTCACGTAGAGACAGCCGCCTCGGCTGTCCGAGGGAAGTTCGACGGTCGTGGGGTGCCCCACGTCTCGCTGTTTTTGCGAGACGTGGGAATTCGGCTACTGTTCCCCGCGCTGCTTCCGAATCTCCTCCAGCCTCTTCTTCAAATATTCCCGATACTCCTCCTGCAGCTTAGGATCCTTCGGCGACCCATAAATCTCGGACGACTTGTATTTCTCTTCATCAAACTTCTTCTTAGTCCACTCGTCATGCACATGAATCTCATCCGCACGGTCAAGCATTTCTTTCACGAATTGCGGAGGAACAAAGTAAACGCCCTCCCGATCTCCGAAGACCAAATCCCCCGGCATCACGGTCACGCCACCGATCCGCACCGGCACATTGATCCCGGTGAGCATCACGTTCCCGATGGGTGTCGGATCGGCGAATCGAAAATACCCCGGCATATCGATCTCCGAGAGTCCATCGAGGTCGCGAATACTGCCATCAACCACAAGCCCCCCGCTGTGAGTCGCCTTCATCACGTAGTAGAAAAGGTTGTCCCCGACAATCGTGCCGTCCACCTTCTTCCCAAAGAGATCGACAACTAACACGTCCCCAGGCTGCAGCATGTCGATTGCAGTCTGGTTCATCAGGCGCGGCAAGCCTCGTTCCTTCGCCTTTGCTTCTGCAACATCATCCACGTCAGCACGCCGCGGCATGAATTGCACCGTGAATGCGCGTCCCACCATGGTCTTTCCCGGATGCAGCACCTGGAACCCATCAGCGTACTGATTGTTGAACTCCTTCTCATGCAGCGTAGCCCAGACCTCCTCAGCAGAGAGTCCACGGGCCCGCTCGATCATGGAGTCGGGAACCTTCGGCCGCCCATCGGGAAGCCTGTCGAAAGGAGATTTCGCCGTGTAATCAACCAACTCCTGTTTCGGAAACGTGAACAGCTGCGCCTGTAAACAGCCGGCCGCAAAAATAATCAGACCGCATAGAATCGCTACGAAGCGTCCACCAGCCATAAGTCTCCGCCCTGTCATCCCAGCCTCCTCAATGGTTAATTTGTTTTTCTCAGCGTCCTCGTGCGATCTCCTGCGTTCTCTGCGGTTAGAGCTTAGCCGCTGAAACCATGATGCATCCACATATTGTCGACCCCCAACGCCGTCGGGCTTACAATTCTATGTCCCAATCGACCCGAGACACTGGCGAAACCTATGAGCAAAGCAGACCGCACCCTGACTCGTCGTGATCTTCTGAAAACTTCTGCCCTGGCGGTTGGCGGAGCAGCGCTGGCCCCGACCGACGCCTACCCCAACGCAGTTAACACGAACTCAAGTCCTTCAACGTTGAAGATCACCGATCTGCGGGTGGCGACTGTGGCCAAGCCCGGCCCGAGCCCTTGCCCAATCATCCGCATTGACACGAATCAGGAAGTTTACGGCCTCGGCGAGGTCCGCGACGGGGCCAGCCCCACCTATGCACTCTTCCTGAAGAGCCGCATCTTAGGCGAGAATCCTCTCCAACTCGACAAGATTTTCCGCAAGATCAAGCAATTCGGTGGACACGCGCGTCAGGGTGGCGGAGTCTGCGCCATTGAGATGGCGCTCTGGGATATTGCGGGCAAAGTCTACAACGCCCCCGTCTATGCGATGGTCGGCGGTGGCAAGTTTCGAGATAAGATCCGCATTTATGCCGACACCACGGAATCGAAAGATCCGAAGATCTACGCGCAGCGCATGAAAGAGCGCAAGGAAGTCATGGGCCTAACCTGGCTCAAGATGGACCTCGGAATCGAAATGGTCTCTGACACTCCCGGCACGGTCACGAACCCCGCCGATCTGGATCAGTGGCAAGCCAACCAACTTCCTCATCCTCTCCTCGGGATGGAGGTCACGGATAAAGGCGTCGCCATGCTCGAACAATACGTCGCCGCGGTGCGCGATGCCGTCGGCATGGAAATCCCCCTTGCCATGGACCATCTCGGTCATCTCGGAGTGAAGTCGATCATCCGCCTGGGCAAAGCCTACGAGAAATACAACCTGTCGTGGATGGAAGACGTGATTCCGTGGATGTACACCGACTTGCTCAAACAAATCTCAGAGCAAAGCCCCACGCCCATCCTGACCGGAGAAGATATCTATTTGAAAGAGCCGTTCCGCGTGCTATGCGAGACCCACGCCGTGAGCAAGATTCAACCGGATCTCGCCACGTCCGGCGGCATTCTAGAGACTCACAAGATCGGCGACATGGCTGAAGAGTACGGTGTACCAATGGTCATGCATTTCGCGGGCACTCCCATCTCCTGCATGGCGAATGTTCACTGCGCGGCCGCCACGCAAAACTTCCTAGCGCTCGAAAACCATTCCCTCGATGTGCCCTGGTGGTCATCATTAGTTCAGGAGGGCGTGAAGACACCCATCGTCAATCACGGCTGGATCGACGTCCCCGATCGGCCCGGCCTCGGCGTGACTCTGAATGAAGACGTAGTGCGCCAGCACTTGGCACCTGGAACGGGCTACTTTGAACCCACCACGCAGTGGGACCAGGAACGCTCATGGGATCGCCTCTGGAGCTAGCAAGCCTCGGATGCCACCAACTCCGATGCACTCTGCTTGAAATCGTGCGCCGGATTCCCGCAGAGAAGCCTCACCTTCTAATCGCACAGCGGCGACCGGGAACCCCTTTGGTAATTCCCAGTCGCCACCGATAAAGCATTTCTGCCATTTCTCACTGGAACAGGTTCAGCGTGTTAGTAGCGTCGTCTACGTAGTAAACGCTCTGACCGACCGTGACCAGACCGAACAGGGCACCGGCACCCGGAGGGTTCCCGGAACTGTCGAGCTGATCCTTGGCAACCTGCAGCCCGGTCGGCGTGGTTTGGACCATGAAGCCATCGTTCCCGTTCGCGGTGAAGATGACACCATTCGCTGCCACATTCAGACCCAACGGATCGTTCAACGCGCCGCCTCTAGTGACTGTCATGCCAGTGTTCGCCGACGACTGGCGGGTCAAAGGAAACGGGATTGCGACGATTCGGTTATTGAGGCTGTCGGCCACATAGAGCGAAAAACCGTCCCTGCTCAACCCCACACCCGTTGGCCCGATGACGAGCGCCCCAGGATCGGTTCGCTCTGCAAAGCCGGAACCAATCACTGTCATCGCTTGGACGAACGGAGCGGCGCCAGTGCTAAGTTTGAGGTCGATTCGAACAACCGTCCCGCCATGTACGACACTTCCGTGTGCCGCCACCGTGCCGTTGAGCACATTGGTGACGAAGAGTGCAGCGCTACCACCGCCATTCACGCTCGAACGATCCATCGCAGTCATGTCCCAGGGGCCGTTGATAAGCGTGCCGTAGATGCTTTCGACAACCCTTCCCGAGGAGTTCAGCACGAGAAGACAGCCAGCTTGCGCTGTTGCGGAAGTCCCGTCTGATGTCGGCAGACTGCCCACGATGACCCATCCGCTGCGCAACGCGACCAGCGCCGTCGTCAGCCCCACCCCGCCCGTGCAAGTCACGGGAAGATGGTCAGGGTCAATGTGAGCGAACAGGGTCCTCTGGCCGCTGGGAGAGATTTGTACGATGGTTGTCCCGGTGCCTTGAAAGTTGGAACTCGCATTAAAGTTGCTGATCAGCAGGTTGCCCTGGATCAGTTTTCCTGTTGTCTGCGGAACAACAACAATGCCGTAGGGGTTGATGTCGCCGTTGCCGGGAACGGTGGACGCGATCGTCGTAATTGTGTGAGACGGTCCCGCTGACTGCGCCGCGGCAAAAACAGAACCGAGACACAAAATTGTGACTACTGATCGAAGGACGCGAGTAAAACCAGAAACCTGCTCTTGATCGATGCGATTCATTTTCTCCTCCACCTCGTAGACGAGGCTGCCTCGGGGGGTTTCGCGATCTGCCGGGTGACGATTTTTGGCGAAAGGTTGAGAGGCTGTTCGTGCGGATGAGTACGGTAGCAAAGCGGCCCAGCAAAGGTGTCAGGGAGTTGTCAAAGGTTTGTCGTTTATTGAGCCGCACCCCATTTGCCTGATCACCATCTCAGAAATTACCGTGCTTGTAGCGTTACCGCGCGCGATTCACATAGGACGGCTTGAGCCGCGACTGGTGAGGAACGTCCGAGTCACCATGCGGGCAAGATGTTGTAAAGAGTGTTTACACTCTGTCGAAAATCCTGCGCTGGAACCTAGTCAACAGGTTTGGTTTATCGGGTTGATGGTGACCTCGTAGCCGAATTACGGGGCCTCCCGTTTAGCATTCGAGTCGCGCGGGTTGCCCCAGTCTTAACATGTTGCAAAGGGGAAGCACGTACACAAAAGTCCCGGAGTGGGCCATTCGCTCCCAACTGGGTCGCAGAACCTGCTCCGGCAGCTACTTTGTTGCCAGCAGTGGATCGGCGATGCGCGGTCCGCAAACGGGCGAAAAGACGACCGCCGCTATGGGTATTGAGACGGGGTTATTTCTGAGCTTCGATTTTATCGATCACGATCGCCGTCGATCCTCCGCGTTCAAACACCTTCCCACTAGCGCTAACTTTCTGCCCGGCGAAGGGCAAGAGTTTGTCGTTCTGGCTGCTGGAAGGAGTGGTGTCGGCGATGGGCCAATAGATCGTCCCGCTGTCCGACAAAATCACCAGGGTAGAACCGGCCTTAGCGCACGCGATCGCACACTCGGTGCTGATGGGTTTCTTCAGCCCCTTGGTGAAAGCACATGCCGAATCCAGCACGTAGCCCTTGACTGTAACGGACTTGCTGGTGTCGGCGCTCCATGCGAGAACCCCAATGACCAATCCGGTCGACAAGGACATCTTTACAGCATTGCGAAAAGTCATAGGTTTATCCTTTCGAAAAAAATGTCGCCATACTCTATGCGTTGCGATTTCGCATGGAAATATCACAAAACTACTATGGTCTCTGCAGATGTACGCCTAGACCTCTTCAGACCTGAGTACAACGCCTGTTGAAGCCGCGTGTCGCGCGCCCACGAATGTCCAAGTCCAGGACTCGGTCCATTGGTTCCGGACCGGCCCGGCTACTTTGTCGCCTCCGCCCACTCCTGCTGGCCGCGTTGAATGAGCGATGCACGATCCTCCGGCAGGATCCAGCGCTGTTTTACCAATTCGTCGGTGGCCTTGGTAAACCGTCCGATGTAATCATCACGGCTGGAATATCGTTCCACGATAGATTTTCGAGGATCGCCCGCCCTTTCCCGGTCCTCAACGGTTTTCGCAAACGGAATGTACGAAGCCTCAAACGACACCCGCTGCTCCGGCGCCCCAATCGAAGGATCACGCAGGTTCCAGCTCGCATAGGTGGCCAAGGGAACGGTGATCTCCGGCAGGCGAACGCCATCGTGCTCGTTGCCGTCAGCATCGACCTGCGGAACGAGCACCGGGAACATCGCGCCCACTTTGGGCGGCTGCACACTGAAGATTCCTGCACTCCAACTCGGCCCATAGTCCAGACGATAAGCCGCATTGGCCTCGTGCGGCTTCTGCACTCCGGGAATGTCGGGGAACTTGTAGTCTTGCAAAGAGACCAACGTTCCATCCGCAAGTTTTGGATAGCTGCTTTCGGGAGGTGGAGTGTTACCCCTTACCCACGCGTCCATATTGGCGATCATGGCCCGCCAGAAATATCTGACCGGCAGAGGAGATTGCGGTTGCTGACCTGACAAGTCTCCGGTTCCCTTTGCCGGAGGGAATGGTCCCGAGAAATGTTGCAGGCCCGTGAAGTGATAAATCCGCACATTGTCCGACACCGGCATATCCTGCTTGCCATCGGCGCTGACGTGGATCAGGGCCGCAACGCGGCCCCAGTATTCGTATGACGTATTCGAGAAGAAGATCTTGGGCACAACTTTCTCGGTGACAGCGCGGTCGAGCAATCTGCCCGACGCGGCCGTGACCGGATCAGTCTCCAGCAAGTCGGTAAAGGGAAAAATGTCGGTCGGAAAAAACACGGATGAGGTTGGCTGCGCATCGCGAGAGGGCTGAGCAAATCGGTAGTTGAAACTGCCTCGCCCGGCACCTGCCACGTGCGCAAGAATCCCATCGAGGGCGATGCGTCCATCCTCATCCGCGTTGAATCCGTCGTAAAGAAAGTTGCGCAGGAAGCGCCCGTTCTGCGAAATCCCTTCGCCGTACACGCGCCCTGCCGGTGTAATCGCGTCAGACGAATGCTTAGCGTAAGCAGCGAAATCGCGAACCGCTGCGAAACCCAGCCCCGCCACCACCGGATTCGAAACCACGTACACATACTCGTAGATTTTGCCCGGATGAAACCCGCCATCCAGATGGATATAACGATCACTGGGAGTAAGGTTGCCGCCGGTGGTATGTGCAAACTGCCACTCCGCGCGCGGGATCGTGGTGCGAGGCGCATCGCGCGAATCGCGAACCGTCAAAGTGTTTCGCGAATCGTCTGCTGCGGCCACGGGATACTCCGAGCCACCCATATTGCCGGTGATCACATGACCGAGCGGAATCTCAGCCATCTCATGGGACGGCATAATGTCCCCACGCAGCAGCCCGGTAATCGTCTGACCATTCTCTTTCGCAACCGGCGCAACCAACCGCAGAGCATCGTCGCCAACTGCGTCCCACTGCCAACCGAGGCTCACGAAGGTGAACCCATGGCGCAGCAGCCATCCATCACCGGCGTCTTTTGAAGCGTCCCAGTCTCCTCCATCCACGAGCGCGACAATGCGGCTATGCCCGCGATTCGGGTTTTCCAGGAGCAGCGAGCCGTTCCCTTTGTGCGGGTCCTTAGGCCGAAGGGCCACGAAGTTGGCGGAGAATTCGACCTCTCCATTCCGAAGGTTCACAGAATTTTTGAGATCGACGATACGCGCGTTGTGAGGATTCGTGACCGCAACTGAAAAGTGAATCCAGCCCGTGATGCGCTCGTAAGGGCCAGCCTCCCCGAACCGTTTCCCATCCAGCACATCCTGGCGAGATGTGATCTCGACGCGGACAACGCGCGCCTGCAGAGGAAGACAGATCAGGGGTAAGAGAAGAGAAGCCCAGCGCAAGAGCCGAAGCATGCGCCGAAGGATACCAGATTGTGTAGCCGCGGACGCCTCGTCCCCGGTTGCGCGAAGCGCAATGAAGCTGCTCGTGACATATCAGCGTATCGGGCTGCCCCAGCTCGTGTTTACTGGCGCCGCGAAAAAATTCTGGCACGCTCCCCTTCGCTTCGCTCGGGTCGCGGGACGGACGAATGCGTCCGTCCCTACACAAGACTAAGCAAGTTCAGAATCTCTGCTTGCATGATTCCCCCATCTCGTTGAAGATGAAGGGAACTTCCTTGGATCTGTGATGAGGTCTTCCGCGAAAGCGCCCGTAGGGCGTTCACTCTCCCCGTCAGCGGCCAAGCTGCGCCTGCTGAAGCGTCTGCGATGTACGCTTAAATATGAGAAGAAGGCATGGGGGTGTGGTGCGCAGTTGGTGGCAGGCGTGGATGAGGTCGGGCGCGGATCGCTGTTTGGCTGCGTGGTCGCCGCGGCGGTAATCCTTGATCCAGCTTACCGATTGCGCGGGCTGCGTGATTCCAAGCTGTTGTTGCCCGAGCGACGCGAGGTGCTGGCTGAGCGCATTCGCGAGCACGCAGTCGCGTGGTCGGTGGCAGCGGTCGACGCGGCTCGCATCGATCAGATCAATATCTATCAGGCATCCCGGGCCGCGATGCGCGAGGCAGTCTTGGGCCTTGCGCCGGCACCAGATCATCTGCTCATTGATGCATTGAAGATCGAGTGCAACTTGCCGCAGGACGCGATCATTCATGGCGACGCGCTCTCCGCGTCGATTGCTGCCGCATCTATCCTGGCGAAGGTAGCGCGCGACCGCATCATGCGCGAGTGGGACGCCGTATTTCCGGAGTATGGATTGGCTGCGCATAAGGGCTACAGTACCCCAAAGCACCTGGCTGCCTTGCGTGAACTTGGCCCCACACCTTTGCATCGGCAGTCGTTCGCACCGGTATGGCAGAATCCGGTGCCGCAGGAGGCGTTTGCCTTCATGGACGAGGAGGCAGCGGAAGTACTTGCAACTGAAGAGGTTGCGGGGTAAAGCCAGAAGTTTTCCACAGTGTTCCTGAAGGAACATTTTTCTTACAATTTTGTACGTACAATCGTAGCAATTGGAATAAGTCAAACAGAAAGAATGGGTTATGAAGAGCAAGAAAAATGATCGCGGGTCACAATCGCGGGCAGGCAAGCGTACCCGCCGGCCGTCGAATCGCCGGCGGCGCAAGGCGCTAGGACTCGCGGGGGTGATGGAAGAGAATCTGCAAAACATGAAGATCAGCGATCTTTACCGTCCGGTGAAGAAGCCGGTCACGTTGCGTCTGGATGCTGATGTCCTGGCATGGTTCAAGAAAGACGGACGGAGATATCAGACGCGGATCAATGCCGCGCTGCGGAAGGTGATGGAGCGGGAAATGCGGTAAGCCGTGTGGCGCGAGGTGAGAGATCCCGATCCACACTTTCCGTAGTGACTCATGCGCCCGGATCCATCCGAGGAGTAAAAGCGCCTGAAACTGCCGACCGCCCGACAAGCAGAGGCGGCTCCCTATGTGACCTAGAATTTGCGAGCGTCTAGTGCGTCGGGTCACTGACTACTTTTCCCCAAAATATTAGAAATCCTGCGGGAGCAATTGTTATGAAACGATGCCTCGCAAGGATCAGTCTGTTCTTGGCCGCTTGTTGCTACCTGGTGTGGGGACAAGATGCACCGATGTTCCGCGGTAACCTGGAGCACACTGGTGTTTACGACGCAGCGGGCCTATCAAAATTCAACACAATCAAATGGAAATTTCATACTGGCGGGCGCGTCATTGGATCGCCGGCCGTCGTAAATGGTGTGGTCTACGTGGGGAGCACCGATGGGAATCTTTACGCCATCGATGCCGAGTCTGGGGCACAGAGATGGAAATTTACGACCAAAGCGTGGGAGGTCTCGTCACCGGCAGTTGATTCGGGCGTGGTGTACTTCCTCAGCTATGACAGCAACTTCTACGCCATCGATGCGGCTTCGGGGCAGGTGAGATGGAAGTTCAAGACCGAAGGCGAGAGGCATTTCACGGGCACGCATCTTCACTACCTGCAGCCGGCGATTGAGAGTATGCCCGATCCGTGGGATTTCTATCTGTCTTCTCCGGCGGTGTGGAACGGCGCCGTGTATTTCGGCGGCAGCGACGGCAATATCTATGCGCTCGATGCGCTCTCCGGAGCGTTGAAGTGGAAGTTCAAGACGGGAGATGTGGTTCACTCTTCGCCAGCAATTGCCGATGGCACTTTGTATATCGGGAGCTGGGACCGGCATCTTTACGCGATCGATGCGGCCAGCGGAAAAGAGAAATGGCGTTTCAAGACTGGCGACGATCCGGACGCTCACAACCACATTGGAATTCAATCGTCCCCCGCGGTGATGGATGGCGTGATCTATTTCGGATCGCGCGATTCCTTCGCTTATGCGGTCGATGCGGCAACTGGGAAGCAACTCTGGAAGTTTTCGACGGACGGGTCCTGGGTGAACAACTCGATGGTCGTGCACAATGGGCGGGCATACTTCGGGACTTCGATCCCGGGGATTATGCATGCGGTCGATGCGAAGACGGGGAAGGCCATCTTTGACTTGCCGACTGGGACTCCGGTGTTCGCATCGATGGCATTGGCTGGGGACACTCTTTATCTCGGAAATTTTGGTGGGAAGCTGACGGCAGTCGATCTAAAGACGCAGAAGTCGTCTTGGGTGTTTGAGACCGATGGGTCTAAGCAGAACTCGGCTTCGATGACCAACGCCGATGGAAGCATCAAGTTTGAGACCGTGTTTTCTTCTCCTAACCTTTATTACGAAGACATGGTACTGACCGTGCACAAGCTCTTCACGATGGGGACCATTTTGTCTTCGCCGGTCGTGGTCGGCAAAAGCGTCTACTTCGGTAGTACTGATGGGAATCTTTATGCACTGCAATGATGAAAATTTTCGAAAAGTCAAAATCCCCACCCCTTCGACAGGCTCAGGGCAGGCTCTGTCGCAAAAATCGCGACCAGGGTGGGGCACCCGCGAGGTCTTTTTATTGTTCAGCATTTTTCTGGCGTTTAATCTTGTGCTCTTGGCAGAGCAGGGACCCGTTCCTGTTTCTTATGACCTGAAGGTAACGATTCAGCCCGCCGAAGGGAAGATCGTTGTGCACGGAAATATCGGTGTGCCTGTCGACGCTGGATCAAAGACGCTGCAGTTCGGGCTGCATGAGACCTTTGCAATCACGAAACTGCTGGTCAATCATCGCCCCGCGAAATTCTCCTTCCAGCCTGGGGATCCAACTTCGTTTTATCCGGCCACAAGGAAGGTTCTGGTGCGGTTGCCGGCGAGCACTGCGGCTGGGAAGATTCAAGTCGAAGTCGAATATGGCGGGAAGTTGAAGGAGATTCCAGAGTTCAATACTTTCCCTGATCAGAAGAAGGCGATGGATGATCAGATCAACTCGCGACTCGTCGAGTTGGCAAATTATTCGTCGTGGTATCCGCAATTCTTCGTGTTCGGGCGGCCCATTGATACTGCGCTCGAGATCTCGCTGCCCAAGGGATGGCTCGCGATCTGCTCCGGGAAAAAGCTGGATGAACGGGAATACGACGGGCGAACTGTGACGCGTTGGTCATCGGCGCAGGATGACGACATCCTGATCACAGCGGCTCCGAACTACAAGAGTGCAGTGATCCCGCTAGCGGATGGGCAAATTGATATCTTCTACACCCAATTGCCGGAGGAGTTTATTGATCGAGATGCAGGAGAGATTGAGGCTGTACTGAATCTTTTCACCCGAGGACTGGGCAACACAAGGATTCCATCGGGAGCAGTGAAGCATGTGTTTTCTCCCAAACGCAACGGGCAGGGACGTGCCGGCATCGCGCGGCCGGGAATGATTGTGACCTCGGAAGGGCGGATGCTGCAAGCCCTAGCCAACGATCCGAAGTTTTCTTTGTTGCAAGACTTAGCGCACGAGATCGCGCACTTCTGGTGGAATTTTGGCGCGGGCCAAGGAGACTGGATCAACGAGGCCTTCGCGGAATATTCATCCTCTATCGCGGTGGAGCAAATTGTCTCGGAGAAGCAGTTCCAAAAGGTGCTTGAAGGTTATCGTAGCGAGGTGGGGCAGTTGCCGGCGGACGCTCCGTCGCTGGACAGGGTTCCTTTCGATGGTTCGGGATTCGTCGTGCGCTATTACAAAGGATCACTGATGCTGGATGCGATTCGACAGACGATGGGGAACGATGCTTTTGCTGCCGGCGCTCGTGAATTCTTTCAGACCTACACCGGGAAGTCGGTTGGGACCGAAGTGTTCCGCCGCTTCTGGAAACAGAAGTTGGGGGATAAAGGAGAGATGATTGATACGTGGCTGGATTCTGCGGGAGGGCTGCCGCAGATTGAAAAGCGTGAGCGACCATCACTCTAGAGTGAATTGGTCGCTGAAGGGACGTTCGACAGCGCGCACCAGATTCCAGCCTGCCTTTTGAGCCAAAGCGGTGAAAGCAGGTAACCCACGGGGGCGTACGGCGGCGCCTCCAGTTTGGTGGAGCAGGCGGGTTGGCTCATCGGCACGAGTTACTGATCCAACCACCGCGTACACTGATTTCGAGTCTCGCAAAGTTTTGAGATTTGAAAGAATCTCATCATCGGACCCGTACTCAAACAGCCCTCCTTCGGAAGAACAAACTGCGAGTGCATTCGAGCTCTGCAACTCGCGCAGCAGCGGTTGGAGATCATCGGCTTTCGCCCAGTCGTAGCGGATATACCGGAAAGAACACCAGAGACCACTAAGCGGGCCTCCGTTTTGCGACACGGCTTGCAGTGCCGCTTCGCCGAATTTCGGACCGGCATCGTTTACGTCGAGCACATCGATCGCGATTTTCCGTTCGACAAGCAGGGACGGTGAGTTTTTTCTGATGATCATCAGAGCATTCAGACTATCGATCGCAGGTCCGCCGCCGATGTTCAGGAGATGCACAGGCCGCTTCGGATCATTTGATAAAGCCTCACTCAGGCAACCAGCCAGCATTTGAGCTACGTCTTGAAGTCTCAGCCTTACTCCGAGGGAAGGCAGGGAGCCGGCAATCTTTCGATCGACAGGCTTCGCGTATGTTCCCAGCATCTCGGGGCCGATCTTCAAGAGGTAAGTGTCGAGGCCACTCAGGAAGCCGCCCTCGCTTTTGCGAATGCCACGAGCGAGTACTGAGCCGCGAAGAAAGAGCCGAAGAATCGGAATACGAATCAGTTTAGGAAGTTGTTCGAGTTTCCGCGTTTCCTTCAGGAATGCCCGCAGACGTTCTTCTTGCTCGGCGGGGGTTATGGACAACGCGAAGTCTGGGTGTGTAACGTCGACGATCGGTAGTTCGGCGCCATCGGGCGTTAACGCGTAGTAGACCCCGGGCTTCTTATTCACTTCTCGTGATGGACTCTTGATTGCCAACTTAACCGGAACGTCCAAAACACGCCTCACACCAGTTTGGATGCTTGCCGCCGATCGCAGTCGCGCAAACATGAATGCGTCGGAACAATGGCCTCGGCGAACTATACGTCCGTGGTTCCCACTTCTCGCAAAATCGGCGAGAAGTGGGGCACCCCAAGTTTTGTTTGACTTCGCAATATTGGAAAAGTTTCTCTTCCTCTGCGTGCGCTACACTTCCGCATAATGCGGCGGAAGCTCAGGCATCAGAGTCAGTTTCATCGATCGCAGATCGGGCGAGCGCAGCGATACATCCGTCTGAAGCTGGAGCAACCACTGACGCTGCATCAAATTGCCCGCGAGGCCGGGTCATCTTCCTATCACTTTGCGCGCCTGTTTCTCGCCTATACGGGAGAAACACCGTTTGACTTCCTCCGCCGCATTCGGCTGGCGACTGCGTTGCGGATGCTGCAGGAAGACCCTGACGGTGCAGTCACCGAGATCGCGTTGAGCGTGGGTTATGAAACGCCGTCTGCGTTCAACAAAGTATTCAAAAAGATTCTACAGATGAGCCCGCGCGAATTTCGCAATCTTGGAAAGGAATCACAGCACGAAGTGATCTACCGTTTGATCAAGCAGAGAGTTCGAAAGGAGATCACAATGAATTTGACGAAAAACTTCGAAATTGTCACGCGTCCGGCGACTCACTACGTGTTTCTGGAAAAGCATGGGCCATTCGCTGAGGTTGCACCGCCAACCTGGGACGAGATGCACTCGCTCGTCGCAGTCCAGATTCCCCAGCAACAGGTTAAGGAATTCCTGGGCCTGAGCGGAATCGACCGAAGCAAGATGGGCGAGGACTCGATGATCTACCAGGCCGGCGTTGCGGTCACCGATGCTCCGAAGACTCCGATGAAGGGACTGCAATATAGAAGGATCGAGAGCGGGAAGTACGCGCGCTTTCTTTTGATCGGCCCGTACGCCCACATCGCACCGGCATTCGATCAGGTGTTCAAGACACTCGCGGAAAAGAACGTGACTCTGCGGGAGGAGTACTGCATCGAGAACTATCTCAATGATCCCAAGGTTACGCCGGAGGATCAGTTACAGACGGAATTACTGATTCCGGCAGCGGCTTAATTTGCTTTCATGCTTCAATCGGGGCCGTGCGATACGATGAGTCCAAGCTGAAAAGGCAAACATCTTTCACCACGGGGATCACAGGGGAACACAGCGGAAATCAGGTACGGCCCACGGCTTCGTCCTTGGAGCTACGAATCTTCGCGATGGCGCTCTGATGACGAATGCCTTTCAGATTGCTTCCGGACTTCGCGGGATGAAGGACAGAGACTTATTCTGCCTTGAGAGTTCTGAGATCCAGTCCAATCCCTCTTGAACTCGACCGATCTCAACTCCGATGATGTGCTCCTCCGGGGACGTCCACCGGACGCTTCCCTGTCCGCGCAATGATTGCGCCGGGTCGACAAATAGCAGGTGAAACTCAACTCCGCTGTCATCGGGGACCATCAGATCGGAGCGCATGCAAAATCCTCCGCGCCCAAATGCGATTTCGCCATTGTCGCGTGTACTTTTCAGGCTGTCGAACTGAGCCTGGATCGCAACTCGCTTCCCCGGTACAGGAGGACCTGCCCAGAGTTGGGCCCGTTCCGTTAGCGCCGTTTCTACGGCCGCAACCAATACCTTGCGCGAGACAGGTTTGGAAAGTTGCGCTTCGATGCCCAGATCGTATGCCTCACGCGGAGGCAGATCGGAAAAACCGCTGAGCGCAACCGCGGTTGGCATATAAGAACCACTCGCTTTCAGCCGCCGGATCAATTCAACTCCATCCATGCGAGGCATGCGTATATCCGTGACTATGGCGTTTACTTTTTCCTTTTCAACCACCGCGAGCGCGGCCATGCCGT
>Ga0126371_10001610_pt1 | contig 19192 bp, 20 predicted proteins | sample PanSoiMetaPlot_4_FD_110145 | JGI IMG/M metagenome (GOLD analysis project Ga0126371, IMG submission 110145) | Tropical forest soil microbial communities from Panama - MetaG Plot_4 | ecosystem: Environmental > Terrestrial > Soil > Tropical forest > Bulk soil | place: Panama | collected 2016-02-17 | reverse complement strand
TGTGCTTCGACAGTACCTTCGTGATCGCGGCCGTCAGCGTCGTCTTGCCGTGATCGATATGCCCAATCGTCCCCACGTTCACGTGCGGCTTGCTGCGGTCAAATTTCTCTTTCGCCATTCTTTAGCTCCTAAGCTCCCTAGCTGCAAAGCCCTTAGCTGCTAGAGACTCTTATTGATACCTAAAAAGCTTCGAATACCTCGTTCTCAACTCGACCGGAATCTCTTCAATCCGAGTGAGATAAAACTCGCGAATCAAACCCTGATCCGACGCGCCGAGTTCGCCGTACAACTGCTCAGACGTGCGAGCCTGCGTTGCTCCCGGCAACTGCTCAAAGACGTGTTCTTTCAGCACCCTCTCGAACTCGCGAATGCGAAATCCGAAGCGCTTTACAAGCTGCAAAAAGTCATCAGTACGCGCCACCAAAGCGTTTTCAACCGCACGCTTTAGCTCGTCGAAAACCTGCTGATTCTGAACTTCAATTTGCGCCTGAGCGAATTGCATGTTCCTTAATCTCTGGAGCGGGAGACGGGAATCGAACCCGCGACCAACAGCTTGGAAGGCTGTGACTCTACCACTGAGTTACTCCCGCGAAATCCCTACCACTCAAAGACTTACTCAACTTCCTTGTTCCCGCCCGACATCTGATGCTCGCGAATGGCGTGCATTACCGTGCGCAAAGCAAGCAGGCCAAGAATCGCTAACGTCAACGTCCGAAACGGGATCCTGCCAACCGGAGTACTCACTGCTCCGGAATCCATCGTCGTCCAAACCAGCACTGCAAGTGCGATATAAGCGGCTAAAGCCAGTATTAAGCGCCGCGAAATGACTCCTGCCTGCTTCAATTACGAATTAGAACAACTGGTGCACAGGGGAGGATTCGAACCTCCGTAGCTCCAAAGAGCGGCAGATTTACAGTCTGCTGCCATTAACCACTCGGCCACCTGTGCAACGAAAACTGGAGCCGATGACCAGGATTGAACTGGTGACCTCTCCCTTACCAAGGGAGTGCTCTACCAACTGAGCTACATCGGCCAAGTGCCTCAGAACATCGTCCCCCTAAGTACATGAAAATCCGGCAATTATCAACGCCGCAACCAAGGGGAACCAACCCAAATCGCAAACCAGAAACGCAAAAGAACCAACAACCGGCTAGCAGCCAGAAGCCAGCAGCTAGTAACTTAAAAGGGAACTTACTGGAGGTGTTCCTCTCGAGGTGTACTTCTCTTGCGCCGCGGTCGCCGCCAAACTGGAGCTGGCGAAGGGATTTGAACCCCCGACCCTCTGATTACAAATCAGATGCTCTACCAGCTGAGCTACGCCAGCAATCTTCTCACGCGCCCAACTGTCCACCGACACTCAGACCCGCGCCCGCTAAGCGGGTAAACTATGCGAGTTTAGCATCCACTAAGCACACGTGCAAGGCGCAGAAACACCAGTCAAGTCCACATTTTGAGTCGTTAGCGACACGCTTACTCACAGAGTTAAGACTAATCAAAACCCAAAATTCAGGCGGATCGTGCGCGATTCGATTCGCGTTAGCGCCTTATCGCTACGGATTTCCCGCGCATGAAACGCAATATAAAGGTCTATCGCGATCGAATCCGGGACTCTGGACGCGCATTGCACGCGTCGATCTCACCATTCCAGCGCCGATTTTGAGGCTTCCGGAGCATGAAATCGAACACATTTTGATCGATTTTGAGGCGCGTTAACGCGCGTTTCGAGACCATTAGAGGACCCTCCGACACCGCTTTGGTATCATTCACGGTCGAGCTATTCGCACTATCTGCTCGCCGCCTTGCGCATCCCACTCCATCTGACCGTTACCAGCCAGGCGCTTCGTTGTAACTTCGTCGGTCGAATTTCGGCCTCTCGCGCATGACACGCACGCAACGCAGGCGCATACTCGCGATCTTTGTCACCCTCTTAGTGATCGCCGGACTGCTTACCGCAGCCGTCTTTCTGCGTAAATACGCTGCGCCCGAACCGGCGCGATTGCTTCCTGAGTGCGACGGGATCCTCTACGCCAACCTGAAGCCTCTCCGGACATTCACCAACTTCGGACAAAAACCCACGGCGTGGGCGCCCGAGTATCAGAGTTTCGTGAACCAGACCGGATTCCAGTTCGAGCGCGACCTCGACGAGATCGCATTCGCTATCCACAGTCCGCGCAATTCCCAGAATGAAACTCGCTACAGCGAGGTCATGGTTGGACGCTTCAACTCAAACAAGCTCGACGACTTCCTCGCACACATGGCGAAATCGCGCGAGAGTTACCGCAACCACGAGATCTTTCTCGTTCCCTACGAGGACCGCATCGTCCGCGTAACAGTGCTTAGCCTCGACATGGTCGCCGTCTCCAACACCGGAGACGTAGCCCAGATCAATCACATCATCGACGAATACCGGCGTTCAGCCTTCGCCTCCAGAGGACCGCGACTGCTCGCCACGTACTACCGACGCGTCCCCTTCACCAGCCTCGCCTGGCTGATCACCGAAGTTGCTCCGCCGCAGGCGATCAGCCTGGGCGGCATCAGCCCACTGCCATTCATCCGCCAACTCTTTGGCGGAGGCGTAGTCGTAGGCTCCGCCCGCTACAACGGCAACGTCCTGCTCCGCGCCGACGACTTCCTGAAGGACGCCGCCGCCGCCAAAGACCGCGCCGAACAACTCCAGAATTTCCTGACGCTGTACAAGACGAGCGAAGGCCAAACCCGCCCCGACCACCCCGATCTCGATATGGAATTTGCCCTAAACAGCCTGAGTGTGGAACAGGAAGGAGAGCGCGTAAGAGTAAACGCCTCAATTCCCAAAGGCCTAATAGAAAAGATGTTCGAAACTCCGACAGAACCAGAACCTGAGCCAACCCCCGCTCCAGCCGAGCCGAAGAAGCATCACAGACGACACAAGAAGATCGGGTGATCGGGCCATCGGTTCATCGGGTGAAATGAACGGCGCTAACCGAAGCCCACGCGCAAGCCCGAAGGGCGACATTCTGGTAGCTCAGCGGCGTGAGCCCCGGGTTGGCGTTCATTCCCAAATTGGTTTTCGAGCCTCAACTGGGGCGGCATTTTTAAGCTCGTGGAAATCTCGGCACACGACAAATCAAAGACCCGAATTCCGCCCTTCGGGCTCGGGCCGATTTGAATCTCTTGTCACTTTCGGTGCTGATCGTATTGCCTCACCCGCAGCCGTAGCGGCGAACACCCGCAACGCACTTGTACAGGATTACCCGCGAGACCACGTGTCCGGTTTCGTTGTACCAGTAAGCGCCTCCTGCACCCGGCTCTCCCGGATTGGGATATCCATAACCTGGTGGCGGAGGCATGCTGGCATATCCATTGGCGCGAGTTTCTCCATGTGCCAGTGCGGGAACTTGCTTGAGGACGCCCCAAAATGACGCGAACCTGCTGGCGCGGACCACCCGCCGCGGCACCGAGATATGTCCTTGGGTGTCCGTGATCAGATCGCTGGTGGTGTACCCATCTTCGACCGTGGGATCGCCGGCGGCAACGTGGACCGCCATACCAGGCATCGGCTTGGCGTCCTGGTCCACTACGTAAATATCCCAATCCGGACATGCAACATGATCTTTCTCTTGTAGTCCGAACAGCGCCACACCGGCAGCACAAAGAGCCAATACACCGAGCCGAGTTGAGTTCTTTAGGGACACGCTCGTGTAGGACAACATTAGATAGCGACGAACGGAAGATCACGTAGGTATCAACACCGACTTCAGTCTATGTTCCTCTTTTGGGGCATCAACACCGCTCTCCAGCGCTGAAGCCCAAGGAGATAGGAAGACTCGCTTTCAAGCGGACCGACTGCGACGTCAATGAGTGAGCTGTTAGAAAGTCGACGGTTGATTCGCTGGCTTTCGGCGCCAGGCACGATAAAGATTTGCGATCGAATATGTTGCTCCGAAGAAGGCATGCCTGTGTGGACCGCCGGTGGTGAGTCCTGCCTCGTAACCACCGTCAATCACCAACCGCGGAGCGATGGTGTACGTCAGCGCCCAGAGAGATGAAACGTAGCCGGGTGTTTCTTCATTGAGCCGGTTCTGACCGTAGAATTCCCCTGAGAACTGGAGCCCGCGGTAGATGCCGCGTGTAAAAGCCAGGGCAAGCTGCTGGTTCGCGTCGTAGCCAGACGTACGCCCGATCAGGAATTCGGTGGCATTGAAATCGATATTGAAATGTACGACGTCTTTGCTTACGAGAATGCTGAATGCATGATCGACGCGTCCTGTTCCCAAGCCTTGCTCTGTGCTGGCCGAAGGTATTTTGATTGCGTAGCCAAACGACAGAGCCGGCACTCGTGTGGTTTGTCTGCGAATCCGTATATCGGAACCAAGCCAGTTGTCTCCGAAGGTCCGGTATGTGGCGCTGGCGTCGGTCTGCGATAGAAACGAGGTTGTCTGCCACCTCACCTCAACGTCACAGAGCAGCCCAAACTTCAGAAGGCCACCAGCAGACGTTTGCTGAAGGCCCTCTTGAGGCCATGTGCGATCCCATCCATACTCCACTTCTAATACGCCGTATTGCGTCAAATGAGCGGGATTGGAAACTGTCGGCCGGTTTGGGCTTGCGGCGATCGAATCTGCATAGCAACCCGTTTGCTTTCCAATCCATTGCGCGAATCCTGAATTGGGAATTGATAGACAGGCTAAAAGCAGGATTGGCACGGAGAATAAGTCGCGAACGAAGCGGCCAGCTTCGCGGCGCAACGGTTTTTTCTTCGGTCGCGGCAGAAGCCTGATGATCCTGCGCGGATTGACAGAAATGATCTGGCAGTTGTGCTAGCTGGGAAGTTCGATTCCGATCCCCAAGGTTGTTGATTTCAGGACCACCGCGCGCCCCGAGCCGGCTGCTTTTGTGTCAGCCGAATGCCGAGTGCTGCTTTTCTGAGTCGAAGGATCTTGTGGTTGTGCTGTTGCGCCCCTCCATCACCCATTCGCTACCGCGAACGGTTCTGTGCTACCGGTCCTGGTCCGACACCAGGGGCATTTGCGATGACACCTGCAGTTCCAGCATCATCGCGATGCGCCGGTCTAACTGTATGAAGGTTGCTGTCTTTCTTCCATCCAGTGCCTTGGCCACGATCGGCACATATTTCTGTCGTAATTGCGATGTTGCAATGTCAAAGTCCGCCCATTGCCGGATAAACAACAACGATTGTTCGTCGGACAATTTCCCCCAATTGTCGGCATAGTCTTGAATCAAAGCAAACTTCTTGTCGTTGATCGCAATCAGTTCGGTCACATACTGCTCGTAAACCGGCCAGAACTTCGCCGCTTCCGCCTCCGATAGTTTCAAGTTGGCCGTAATCAATTGTTTTCTTTTCGAGCGAAGATCTTGCCGCAATAGCTTGATATCGCGATCCTTGATCACGTGATCCGTGCTCTCGTTTTCCGGAGTTGTCTGAGCCCACGCCCCCACGGCGCTCAACGCACACAATCCCGCTATCACTACCACCGCCACCGGTTTGTTCACGCGACCAACCTCCATGAGATGTGTAAGTGTCCGAGCAAGCGAAAACTACGCGTGACGGAGCAATCCTGTCGTACCTTCCTGCGCATGCCAGGGAAGTGAAGAGTTTCCAGATGCCACTGGGAAAAGAACACTGCGCCCAACAAGGGAAATATTAGAGTGAGGCCTTAAACGCGTGGCACTAGCAGAAATGACAGAATTGGGACGCGGATTTGCTGTTGGGTGTTGGCTGTTCACTTCACCCGATCACAGGATGGCCCGATCACCCGATTCTTTCTGTCCTCCCTACGCAGGAGGGACCTGCTGTTGTCCCCTTCTGTCCTGTCATCCTGAGCGGAGGGAGGTCCACCGCGCAGTCACCAGCAGTGGAAACCGGAGTCGAAGGAACCTGTGTTCGGTTTAGGGCTGTTGTGCTCTTTCCTCAGCCGATTGCCGAGTGCTGAGTGCCGATTGCTGCCTTTCCTAGCTGAGTGCTGAGCGCTTCCTTAATACGGCGCGCTTGTCTCTTCACACGGCAAGCTGAGGATACCAGCAATCTCCTGTCCCACTTGCGAATCATCGCCGGCGCGAGCGATCAGAATGGACGGAGTCCCTGCATCGCCGATCAGGTACACACGCTGATGAGGTCCGCCGCGAGCGTCGGGGCTGGTAGGAGCAGAAACGTGCTCCACGCGAACCGACGTGAATCGACGCAATGCGAACTCCCCTGACGGCCCGGGCAGCCGACGACCATAGAACTCGCCCGGACGCACCACCACGCCGTCTTTTGTGATCGTGCCAATTGCACCATCGGTGTGTTTAAAGAAGATCCATCCAAACCACAGCAGAAGCGCCCCACTGAGGCTCAGATGCAACAGCGCCGCAAAGTGTCTGAGCACCAACGAGTAAAGGATGCCTGCAGCAATCACACCCACAAGCCAGCTTCCCATTTTGAGAATCTTTTGCCAGACGTTGCATGTATCGAAGCTGTATGGAAGCGTTACTGCCATGAAAAGACGCCCTTTAGGAACGTCCATTGTAGGACACCATTAGATAGAGACGAGCGGAAGATGACGTAGGTATCGACACCCGTTGCCGAAGCCGGTTCAGGCATCTCGATAAACACGGGGTTACGTCCCGTCTGTCACCTGGATTCAATCGAACTTGTCCAAGGCGATTATGCAACACGTCTTGAAGAGCGCCGCATTCCCGCGGATCGAGTCATCGTCGTCTTCATCCCGCCTCCATGGGCGACAGCTCTGGATGAAGCACAAGGCTTGGACCTTTGCGCCACAACACCTCCCATCACAGAGGTCATCGACGGAATCGCGCGGCAGTTCGCAAGGCACACCATCCTCTTGGTGACGCAGGTTTACGAGAAGGTCAGCGCCTTCTCATTGGCTCAGCTTCAGGAGCGGCTTGATTGGACCGACCTGCGCGTCTACGACCTCGACGAGAAAGGCCGGAATCACGGCATTCTTCTCGGAACGAAAGCTAGATGCCCTGTTAACCTGTGCAGTGCAGGATCGGGAAAACGATGGCTGCGCGACCATCTGACAGCAACTTCCGCTTTGCCGACGACTCACTAGGGACTTGTTGTGTCGGCTGCAAGCAGGGGCTGAGGAATCTGGAACCGGCAGCGGCTGGTGTCAATCAGCAACATCCTCCGGCAACCCGACTTGCCGGACCAGCGCGACAAACCGCGGATCGGAGCGCAGGGGATCAAAACGCGGTTCGGAATTGAGCCAAATCACGCAGATGGAGTGCGCCTCATAAGACTTTTGCAGCCATTTGAACGCCTCGTCCTTCTCTCCCAGTGCAGTGAAACCGGTTGCGATTTCGTACGGACAGGCGTATCGCTTCGCCATCTCATGCTGGAGGCTCTTTTCCAAGGATCTGGCGCGTGCCGTTTCTCCAGCAAGCGCTAATATGCTGACGGTCGTCACCACATCAATGGGAGCGGCTTCCGGAAACTTTACTGGTTCAATTTCCTGTATTGCTTCCCTGAATTGTCCCTTCTGCACCTCGGAAAGCGCAATGAATGTGCGACAGGTGTAACAGCTGGGATCGAGCTGCAGGCCTTTCTGCCCCTGATCGATCGCGCGGTCGTATTGCCGTCCCATGTAGAAATAGAAACTGCTGTCAGTCAGAATCGTCAGCGAAAAGGGATCCAGTTCCCGTGCTAGCTGATTCTCGGCGAATGCCTCATCTTTGCCTTTGAGGGAGGCGAGAAAATATGCATAGTGATCGTGCGCCAGCGCGTTGTACGGGTTCAGCTCCAGCGCCCGCTTTAAATGTAGTTCCGCTGCTGGCCAGTTCCACTCATAGGCAAATTCCACCCATCCGAGTGCGTCGTGGGCCTCAGAAAGAGTCTCGTCGAGATCCAGTGCACGTGTCGCCGCCTCTTTTGCCTTGGGCATGACCTCGTTGGGCGCACGGTAGAAGTCAGCCAGAGCCGCGTACGCCACGGCCAGACCTGAGTACGCCAGCCCCGATTGAGGGTCCTTCGCAATCGCGAGCCGAAAATTGGAAATACTGCTCTCCAGATCCGCCTCCGAGGTCGCCTTATTTAGATCATGACGTCCGCGCAGATAGGCTTCGTAGGATTCCGGAGTCACCGGGCGAGCGGACGGGGCAGGACGCAAACTCGCTCGCACTTCGACTACTATGTCACGAGCGATCTCGCCCTGCAGAGCGAGCACGTTGCGCAGATCGCGTTCGTAGCTGTGCGCCCAAATATGGCGATCCCCTTGCGCCTGAATGAGCTGAGCGGTGATGCGCACGCGGTCTCCCGAGCGAACAACCGAGCCTTCCAGTACCGCGTCCACGTTTAGCTCGCGCGCGATCTGCGGCAGAGCCTTCTTCGTGTCCTTGTAAGACATGGCCGACGTGCGCGATATCACGCGCAAGTTGCCGACTTGCGCCAACTCCGTAATTAATTCGTCGGTCATTCCGTCGGCAAAATAGTCTTGCTGAGCATCATTCGATAGATTTTGCAGTGGAAGTACTGCGAGCGAACGGATCGGCGAAGTTCGGCTGCGCAGCCATTCGCGCGCGCCACCATTGTCAAATCCAAACATGACGATCAGAAGAAGTGCTCCACTGAGAAGCCCCGCGAGAACACCGGAAATCCAGCGGCGAACCCAAGGCCATCTTGAGACCTCGGTTTTCGAGACCTCTGTTTTCGGATTGACTTCCGACGAAGATTCACCGGCGGGCAGAGTCACCGGGGCAATGAATTTGTACCCGCGGCGTGCGACAGTCTGGATGAACAGCGGATTTTCCGGGGCGTCACCCAGCGCGTCCCGCAGCCGCGCCATGGCGTTGTACAGTCCCTGATCAAATTCAACAAACGTGTTCGCTTGCCAAATCCGGCCACGGAGTTGCTCGCGCGTGACAATCTCTCCAGGTTTTTCCAGCAGCGTTTGCAGAATCTTCAGTGGCTGTTCCTGCAGCTTGACCTTGACACCCGATTTCCGCAGCTCGGCATTCTGCAGATCGAGTTCAAAGACGCCGAACTGCACACGTTCCGTGCTGGATGCGGTCGCTGGCATTCTGCCAACCGAAGCTGAGGGAGTCTAACATTGCCCGACAGATTGCCGAAAGATACTCTCATAAGCCACTGTGAACTCATGGCTTAAGGTCTCTGAAATGGGTTAGTTGACTGCCTGAGTCTCCGCCTTTAAGTTCACCTCGCATTCCCGCGCCAAACGTTTACGCCATTGGGAGGATATTCCGATGAAGACTAAGGTATTTATTGCGGTGTGCACGATGTGCCTTATGTTGTTTGGAACCTCAGCGACCGCCGCTCAGAGAAAGGCTCATCAGCGGTTCACGCTGATATTAGACTTCAACACCTGTGTGACCGATCCAAACAACGCCAACAACGTTGTTTGCCAGGAAAAGGATGGCACCGGAAAGCCTGTCGGTCAAATCACGGTGACCTACCAAAGCCCCATTGCCGACGACGGTACCTGCGCTACGAACATTCTTTGCAATGGAACCTGGCATGAGGGTTACCTTTACACGATCAATGTTGGAACCGTCACCGTAGCCACAGCCACTGCGTATCAAGGGCAAGCGCCATATAAGGACGAAAACGGATTCGCGCCGATCATCGGTTTTTCAGCAGGCGCGATTACGGGCGGTACGGGATCATTCCAAGGCGTCAGCGGGACTCTCTCGATGCGGTGGGATGCGAACGTCTGTATTTGTCTCTTCGACATCGTTGAGCCCTAACTTGATGAGCGCAAAAAAGGAAGCAGGCTCCGCCTCTTTGCGGAAGCGCGAGGAGTCGCGGTTAATCTCAGACCTGTGAGCTGGCTGCCAACGGCTGCCTTAAAGTGCTGTGGCGGACTCAGAACGCCAGGTCGTTGCAATCGCCCGATTGCAAAATCCAAGTCGATTGCCCGCTGAACGGCAAACCGGAAGTAATCCGAGATTTATCGAACAGTGAAGACGTCATATTTAATCGCGACACCGCGTTGTACCGATACCATCTTGCCGACGGCTTGAATCTCATTAAGCCAAGCGTACTTTGCTGATGAGGTTATGAAGCGTGGCGTGGTGATGAAGTAACCGTAGCCATCAGCGGCTGTGACCGCCTCGCCCTTCGCAAGACGCTCTTGTGCCTCTTTCGTTGGTGCGGAGATGCCGCTATACTCCACGAACACGAATTCACCGTCATCGGTTTTGATGGTGAACCGTACGTCCAATCGACTCGATCCGTCAGGCATCACGAAAACCCAGTCGCCCGCTGGCCCCACGATCTCGCCCTTGAGGCGCGGCCCACGCACCGTGCCTCCAAGGACATTCACGATTACACGTTGCCCAACCGGCACTCGCGAGCCGAGTTTGGCCTCAATTGTCATCAAGTACTCGGTCCGGATGTCGACGCTGGGTTTCGCCTCTTGAGCCGGTGCGGGAGGGGTGATAACAAGGACGAGAAGCGCAGTAACCACGAGATTGACCATGACAATCTCCTTGATTCGTTGTACACATCCGCCGAGACACCTGTCACTGGCGAATTGGTACCTTGGCAGGTTTTATCGCACTTCGAAACTGAGATTTCGCAACTCCGCGTCATTCTCGAAATCTTGAAAGGCTGTCCTCCGTAAAAATTAGGTCTGCGCTATGCGACCAGAAAACCAGCAATCGGCATTCAGCACTCAGCATTCGGCAACGGCAACCGCAGATCCCTCCCTTCGCTCGGGATGTCAGAAGGCCACAGCAGATCCCTCCTCCGGTGTCGGAGTCGGGATGAAGGCGGGCTATTTCGCTAGCCTGCCGGATGGACTCAAAGTGGCGCATGTTGTCTGTTCTGCATATTTGAACTCTGGGCTATGCTTCTAGCTACTTTCCTGCAAAAGTTGATTGGGGCGGTCTCCCATGCCGGCGAACGTGCAAAAGCACAAGGCGCGACCCACTCGTTCCATTGCCAACCCGGGCGGTGACCACGAGCTAGGCCTGTGGATTGATTACGAGCTGCTTCGCAAGCATCAGAAGCACACGCCGACGATGCTGCATAGTTCAGCCGCAGCCCTAAACAACCGTTATCTGGAATTGGCCGACCTGGCATTGGGAATCAAGAAGGTTAAGAAGGACAAAGCGGCATCGAAGTAATTGGCTGCCGGATGTGGATGCGTTATGGTTCGCCGCACAGAAGACGATCGCGTCACCGGCCGGCTTCACTAAACCCAAACACAGAGTTCGTCCCAAAATGGAACGGGGAAACTCCCTGATCACTCCCTGTTCTGCTCTTGCGGTTTTGCGCGAGAACGCGCTAACTGCTGTGTCTGGCAGGAACTTGCGGTGAAATTCCCCTGTATTTCTCCCTGTTCTTTTAAATCCGTCAGCACTCGCGCGCGGGCGCGGCGGGCCTGAGATGCATCTGGATAGCCAGAAAGAAGGCGAACGCCAAACGCAGGCTCCCTCGCTTCGCTCAGGACGACAACGGCTAGTGCTTATTGTTCTGCCACACCGCAATGATTCGTGTGACTACGACCAGCGTTGGGAGGACGATTATCCACACTGACCTTTTCGTTTGACGCGAGAGGTTGGGCCAGGAGCTCGCAATTTGGAGAACGTGGGCGACGAAGATGCAGAGCACGACTACGCCTGCTCCGGTTACCAGCATTCTTTCGTGGGACCACATCACGGCGAAGAAGGCGACGATTCCGATTACGGAATATCCGTAGGTCAGCGCCAGTGGATGTCGCATGGTGCTGGCTTCGGCGGGCGTGGTCGAGAGCAGCAGCACTTTTACTTCGTCGTATCCTTCCAGTTCTGTCGGTACCCAGATGTTCTCGGCACGTTTGGCGGTTTCGATGCGGAAGCCCTGGCCGGCGCGCTCGGAGATTTTTTGCACGGCGCTCCTGGGAATCGTCATCGTCGGACATTCCTTCTGCGTGCGGGTGATCTGCACGTCGTCGATGGCGAGCTGGTAGGTTTCGACGGCGTTCCTCTGTATCCGCCGCGTGCGTCGGATGACGTTCCAGAGGATGAACGGGATCAGGAATGCGTACGTGACGAAGATGGGAATCAGGTCCCGTGTTCCGCGGAGCTGTCCGGTGGCCACCATGACGAACGGCACGATGAGCAGGATCAGGATGGTGAACGATACGCTACGGACCAGGATGCGGTTGGTGTCCTTGTCGGAGGCTGCGGGCGAGAGTCGGTAGGTTTTGGTCAAGCTGCTAAGGTACACCAGCCTCGTAGTTGGCATGCTGCGAAGCTCTGTAGCCAGAACCGTCGGCGATAAGGTGATGTTTTTCGGTGGAAGTCCCCGGATTCATCGGGGTCCCCGGCAAGCGCCGCTGCTCCCACCCCACTAAAGCCCATTTTGAAAATCGCTTTGCTCCTCCCCGCGGACTCGAAGTCCGCCTTCCCCGGATGAATCCGTGGGCTTCCACCATTGAGCGATCAGCCATCAGCTAAGGGCACGCACGAATCGATGTTGGGGGGAGGGAACACAGATAGATTAGCGCGCGAGCAGGATGGTGATCTGATTCGCTTTGGTGTCGGCTGTGATTACATCTGCTTTGCCGTCGCCGTTCAGGTCGCCGACTGCGATGCCTTGCGGTCCTTGGCCTGTGGGCCAAAAGCCGGCCGAGTGGAATGTCCCGTGGCCGTCGCCCAGGAGGACGGTCACGCCTCCGCCGCCCATATCGGCAACGGCGATGTCGGGATGATGGTCGCCGTTGATGTCGCCGACTGCGACTGCTACGGGTAGATGTCCGGCGTCGTAGCGGGTGGCTTGCGAAAGGCGAAATCCGCCTTTCCCAGATTGGTTTAGCAATACGGAGACGGCGTCTTTCGAGGGATCGGTTGCGTAGCCGGAATAGTGCGCGACTATGACGTCGGGTTTGCCGTCTCCGTTCACGTCGGCTAGCGCATGTGCGAATGGGTCTTGAGGACACGCGTACGGCGAGCCGGGAGCCTGCTGGAATCGCGCGACCGGTTGCGGAGCGTCCGGGCGCCGTCTCCACCCCAACAACCGGAAACCCGCCGTTTGTTGGGGACCCCGGTCCCGCCCGGCGTTCGAAAAATCACTCAGCAGGGCGGTGATGTTGGCGCCGTCGAAGTTGGTGGTGACAATGTCGGGATGGCCGTCGCCATCCATATCGGCGGCGCGGAGGCGCTCGTAGGGACGGCGGCCTACGGCGTATTGCGTGCCGGGCGTAGCGAAGTTGCCCTTGCCGTCTCCGAGCACAACGGTGACTTTGTCGTCGGCCCAGCTCTCGATGGCGACATCGATGTTGCCGTCGCCGTTGAAGTCGGCGGCGACGATGCCGTGGGAGTGCGGCCTCGTCGTGATCGTGAATGGCGAGCCGGGGGCCGGATGGAAGCTGCCTTTGCCATCGCCCAGCAACACGGTGAACTGCGGCACGGTGTGGTTGGCGATGGCGAGATCGAGGTGTCCGTCGTGATTGAAGTCGGCGATGGCGATGTCGTTGGGTTGGGGGCCGGCGGCGAAGAGAGAGCCTGAAGCGGGCTTAAGCCCACCATGGCCGTCGTTCAGGAGCACGGTGATGGTTCCGTCTTGGGAATTCGCTACGAGGACGTCGAGTTTGCCGTCGGAGTTGACGTCGGCCACCTCCACGTGCACGGGCTCTTTTCCCACCGGGATGTGGCGCGGTGGTTGGAATAGCCCCGGCTTCTGGGCGTCGATCTTGCATGCGATGGCGAGCAAGATGAGCGCGAATGCGAGTCGGCGGGACATGCGGCAACTAGGGTACAGGAAAGGGACCAGGGAACAGGATCAGGCAAATCGGGTGATCGGATGATCGGGTGAAGTAACAGCCAAAATTGTGGCTGTTCGCAGTTGCCTTAGCTGACAGCTGAGTGCCAACTGCTGATTGCTGCCTTTTATTCCGCGGCGCCGCTCTTCGACTTCGCCTTTGCCTTTCCGTTGAGTTTGCCGTTGGGCTTGTTGAGCCAGAGGGCCAGGTCGGCCAGCTCGAGATAACGGTTGTTGGCCCTCGTCATCGGATCGTGCGGGATCGGTTTGGTGCTCTGTTCGTGATGTTTGCGAAGCAGATCTCTATCGATCCACAGGCCGAGTGGATGGTCCTCGCCGGGTTCGGTGATGCTGCGCTTCGGGCTGGGCTTCCGTTTTTGGACGTTCTTGTTGCGCATATCAGACTTCCTCGCTCGACGAGGGGTTGGCGAGCACGGTTCGGACTGCCTCGATCAGGGCGTCGGGCCCGTGTGAGGGTTCGATGGAGTGGTCGACTCCGTGAATGTGTTCTTCTCCGTAGCGGCGCAAGGCAAGGACGCGGGTGTGGTTGTGCTTTCGCAGCTGATTCAGCAAAGCCATTCGGTCCAGTTTGGGAATGGAGTGGCCGATGATCGCGAGATCGAAGGCTTCGCTCTGGCAATGGGTGAGTGCCTCGGTGAATCCGAGGGCGGAAGTTACGGCAAATCCGGCACCCGTGAGAATCCATTCACGCGTGCGCAAAAGGGACTCATCGTAGGAGACGGACAGTACGCAGGGGGCCCTGTTCGTCATGCAAACGTTCAAAAAAACTAATGGGATTTTTACTTACTGAAAAGTAACCCTAGATTAACACGGTTAGTCGCGGGGACTGTCCTGAGAATTTCACCTTAGATCAGAGGATTCAATTCCTTAATCGGGAACCTTAATGCTTTTGGTCTGACAACCTTAGTTCCCAAAGAGCAGCACGCGGCACTCAGCGATCAGCATTCAGCTAAGGCAGGAAGCTACCTCCCACTACCGGCAACACCCGCGCAAGGCTCCCCGGCAGGCGTCGATATGAGGGTCCCCACGAAGGTCCGCGTTTGGCGTTCGTGGGTGAGGTGTTGGGGTTGCCGGGGTACAGACTGCGCGCGGCGGTCCTGAACAGCAACTACAATCGTCCGGATGTTTGAACGCTACACGGAAAAGGCGCGGCGGGTTTTGTTGTATGCGCGGCAGAGCGCGGCCTCCTCAGGCGCGGAGTGTATCGAGTCGCAACACCTCCTGCTTGCGATCCTGCGGGAAACTCCCTCGGTGATTCAGGATCAGTTCCCGCAAAAGCTGGAGCAGCTCCGGAGCGAACTTCTCGGTCAGGAGGTGAAAGCTGCGCAGGCCCCGGATCTGGGTCTGCTGTTCAGCAGTGAGTGCGGGCGGATCCTGGCTTATGGGGCTGAGGAGGCTGAACGACTGAGCCATCGGCATATTGGGACAGAGCACCTGTTCCTGGCAGTCTTGCGGGAAGAGAAGTGCCTGGCAGCGAAGGTCCTGGTGAGCCATGGAGTCACGCTCGAGGATGAGCGGCGGAGGATTCGCAGAGACTCCGAACTTCACAGCGTGACTTCTCGGCGGGTGGACGAATTCGCAACTCCGGGTGTCGGCGGTGGAGTGATCGTTGGCCGCGTTGCTCCCGGAGGCAGACTGACTGAATTTCGCAACGAAGCCAATGATTCTGTTTTGGGAACCGCACCTGGCTTCGATGTGCCGCGAGTGGATGATGAAATCTCGCTGGAGGCGATTCAAGGCCGCGTGACTCGCGTGGTCCATCAATATGTTCCTGCACCGGAAGGCGGCGTACTGATGCCGCAGCGGATCGCGGTCTATGTGCGCGTGTTGCCGAACTAAATGGCCTCAATTTGGCTGTTGAGTCTGCATGTTCTCTGTGTGCTCTGTGCCTCCTGATGACCGGGTTCTCCTGCAACTACAATCATCCGCATGTTTGATCGCTTCGTCGAAAAAGCACGTCGCGTCATTTTCTTCGCTCGCTACGAAGCCAGTCAGCTTGGGGCGCACCAAATTGAGTCCGAGCACTTACTGCTTGGTCTGTTGCGCGAGGATCGCTTCTTGTTTCGACACCTGATGCCGAGTGGCTGGGCCATAGAGTCTGTGCGCAGAAAGATTGAGTTCGGCGCGCCGATTCGGGAAATGGTTTCTACGTCGGTGGACATGCCACTCAGTACCGAGTCGAAGAATGTGCTCACCTATGCGGTGGAAGAGGCGGATTCGCTGGGAGACGCCCATATCGAAACTAAGCATCTGCTCCTCGGAATCCTGCGGGAAGGAAAGTGTGTTGCCGCCAAGCTCCTGCATGAGGATGGTGTGGAACTGTCGGTAGCGCGAGAAATCCTCGCTGCAGACGCGGGGCTTGGCATCGCCGGGGCTGGCCTTATTCCGATCCCTGCGAGGGACTTTATCTTTACCGCCGAAGCCGAGAAAACTAGATCTGGCTTGGGAGGCCCCGCGGCGCGAAATCCATTTCGGGGCCGCACCGTTGAATTTCTGAACGAGGCTGACGCTAAAATGCTGGCGGTGACTCCGGGAAGTCCGGTACCGCAAGTTGGTAGCGAGGTCGTGTTGGGAGAGGTTAGAGTCCGCGTAACCAGGGTCGTCTATCACTACCATAGAGTCGCACCCACGCAAGCCAGCGGCGAAGGCAATCCATTTTGGCCTCGGAAGATTGCGGTGTACGTGCAGATTATTCCTGAGTGAGGGAAGAGCCCTCGGATTCATTCCGGCCAGGGCTTTTAAGGCTCGCAAGAACGAGCACAAAAAGTGTTGCGCTTTAGCGGCGGCCTTCCCTCCCCCAGTCGCAGTGGCTGGTCGCGCACTTTGATCACCGGCAACTTGAAGACTGCAAACCAAGACGCGGCCGGCACGATGTGAACATCCGGACACCCGCCGAGTTTTTCAAGCGAACTGGCTGAAGCGCTTTGCGACGCCTCTGCTATTCTGATTTTTCCAATGAGAACTGCTATCGGGATTCTCCTTCTCCTTATTGTTGTTGCTTTCCTTCTTCTCTTCACTTTGTCGTCGGCTCCGGTTGTCACGCTTCCCGCGGCACTCAACACCATTGGGCAGGCCACGCCAGTAGCGGTGACGATCGCGGATCCGCATGGGATACGGCACGCAGCGGCTTACATTGAGCAGAACGGTGAGCGTTACAGGCTGGCGGACATGGAGCATCCGGCGCAGCGGTTTCACTGGCTGCGTGGAGCGCCGGAGCACACGCTGAAGTTTACGGCTGGAGTGAAAGGCACTCCGCGGCTCAAAGACGGCAGCGCACGTTTGATCGTCGAAGCTACGTCGAACGATTTTCGCGGAGCAACGGTTGAAGCTTCGCGCGACGTGACGGTTGTATCACAACCGGTGCGGGTGAGCGTTGATTCTGATCAGCACTACCTGTACGTCGGCATGGCCGATCTGGTTACCTACAACGTGTCGGGCTCGCCGACGGAGTCGGGAGTTCGCGTGGGCGATGAGATCTTTCGCGGCTGGCCCATGCCCGCCGGCAAGCCTGGCCAGTTCTCTCTCTTTGCGTTTGCTTGGAACATGCCGTTGAGTACTACTCCGGTGGTCTATGCCAGAGGACCGGGCGGCGACCAGGCGCACGGGCAGATGATTATTAACTTCCCGAAGAGGGAACAGCCGAAGTATCGTGTGCGCGATCTGCCTGTCGACGACAAGTTCATAGACAAGGTCGTGAACGAGCTCGATCCGAATGGCTCCGGCGATATGGTAGAGCGCTTCGTCCGCATCAACAGCGAGATGCGGAAGGCGAACAACCAGGCGCTCGCCGATCTAAAGTTGAAGACGGAGCCCAAGTTTCTGTGGTCGCAGCCGTTCCTGCAGCAGCCCAACACAAAGGTCGAGGCAAATTTTGCGGATGTCCGCAATTACATCCACAACAGCAAGAAGATCGATCAGCAGACGCACCTCGGCTACGACCTGTCGAGCACGCAGCACGTAGGTGTGCAGGCGTCGAATGATGGTCGCGTGGTCTATGCTGCGCCGCTAGGAATTTACGGAAATTGCATTGTCGTAGACCACGGCTACGGCCTGCAGACGATCTATGGACACCTGAGCGAGATCGAGGTGCATGAAGGTGACATGGTCAAGCGCGGTCAGGTGATGGGAAAGAGCGGCATGACGGGGATGGCTGGAGGCGACCATATCCACTTCAGCATGCAGCTTGAAGGCGTGCAGATCGATCCGAAAGAGTGGTGGGACGCGCACTGGATCAAAGACCACATCGCGCGTCGCGTCGAGCTGCCTCAACAGCAGCAATAGCGATTAGGAATAAGCAATCAATCACAGCAACTACCACGTGCTACTGCAGACGGTGCAGAACTGCGCGGTGGGCTAATTGATTAGCCTCGCTGTTGAGCTCGCGCTCGATGTGGAAGATGGAAAACTCAAGCGAGCGGGCTAGTTTTCTACAGGTCCAGTGGAGAGAGTAAAGCCGGGGGCTGCGGCAGGCATACTCGCCCGTCATCTGCCGGACTACTACTTGAGAGTCAGAAAAGACGCGCAGTACCTTGGCGTTCAGCTTTAGTGCATGCTGGAGCGCCTCGAGCAGCGCGACGTACTCGGCAACATTATTGTCCTGATGGCCAATCCACTTCGAGATCCGGATCTTCTCTCCCTGGGGATCCTGGATCACAACACCGATCCCCGAGGGGCCGGGACTCCCATGGGAGCCGCCATCAACATGGGCTACAAATACTGACATCTGCTCTCGTTCTACTCACACCATGCTTCAACTCTGCTCGGCGGTCAAGTAAATCCTTGAATGCGTCGCGCCGTGTCCGTTGTTTGATTTTGTGGAAAGAATGTGAAAAAGGGGTACCGAACAAAAATGAGAGTTGTAAGTTGGCGTTCTTCAGTCGCTTGCGTCTTCACTTTTCCAGAAGTTTTTCCTTAGGTATGCACCAATCATTAGCGTTGACACTTTCGTTCGTGGTCTTTAGATTGGCTTTCGTCGACGGCTGAAAGGTTCAGTTTCTAATCAAAGTTGCTGAACCGAAGTAGGCTGGGTGATCGGCTCAGTGGAGTAATCCAAAGAGCTACCAGACCCGAAAAAACCGGCGGACACTGCGAGGTGCAGCCGGGGTTTGGAACTGTGAAAGCAGTGATCGCATCAGGGGCTGTGACGGTACATGTATCCACGTTGTTGACTCCCTCGCAGGAGCCGGCAGCTGGAGCATAACCAATGTCGCAGCCCTTTCAATTTTTCCCCGCCTTTAGATTCTCTCCTGAACCTCGCCACTGACAAGACGGTTGTTTCCTACTGCCGCCTTCTGGTGAATCGTCGTGTTTGAAGAAAAAGGGCCACGTAAGAACCATGGCCCCGGGCAATCGAGTTAGAAGCGTTCTGTTACGGTTGGTCGATCCGATGCGCGACCAGGTTGTACTTGCCGCCAGTGAAGAACAGCAAGCCGCGAACCTGGACTGTCGCGCCGTTTGCCGGTG
>Ga0126371_10001609_pt1 | contig 19193 bp, 19 predicted proteins | sample PanSoiMetaPlot_4_FD_110145 | JGI IMG/M metagenome (GOLD analysis project Ga0126371, IMG submission 110145) | Tropical forest soil microbial communities from Panama - MetaG Plot_4 | ecosystem: Environmental > Terrestrial > Soil > Tropical forest > Bulk soil | place: Panama | collected 2016-02-17 | reverse complement strand
TTCGACGGTCTGCTCGAAGGCTTTCGTGCCGGCGTTCAGCGCCAGCGGCAAGTCTACCGGGCAGCCGAGGCGCGCGCCTCGTGGTCGTCGTCGATCAACTGGATGAATTGTTCACGCAGGAGTCGTTATCTGCTGTTACCGACCGACGAAACCGAGATTGGACAGATCATCCGCCAGCCGGCGCGCGAGGCGGGGCTGCGCTTCGAGACCGACGCGGCCCGCGGGGAAACCTTGACGAGGTAATCTTGAGCGCCGCCGGCGGCTCCTCGGGGGCATTGCCGCTTTTGTCGTTCCTGTTCGACCAGCTGCGGCGCCGCGGCACCCCGGAGGCGAAGCCGACCTGTGCCGCCTACGATGATCTGGGAGGGCTGGAAGGAGTGATCGGCGCCGCGCAGGGGAAGTCTTTCGCGAGCAGCCGGACACGGTGAGAAACGAATCGACGGGGTTGCTGCGAGCCTCGGTGACGGTGGCCGGCGACACCGCGTTCGGCGCCGCTGGCGCAGTTTCCCGAGGGCGCGCCACGGCTCCTGCGCAGCCAACCTGGGCATCATCGCACCGGTCATCCGATGCACCGGTATCGGCTTCCGGGTAGCTCTAACTCTAACCTAGCAAGCCCGCAATGTCTCAAGGCGGATGAACAATCAGCACGCCGCTACCGGATCAGCGACGGATCGCCATCGGCAGGCCGGCCGCGGGCTCTTCATCCGAGCAGTGGATGGCGCGTGAGGCTGATGCGATAGGGCGCGAATGCGTTCAAGGGCGCTCGTGGAACCAACCCGATGTCTCCTCTACGGCCGAGTCCCGTGGCTCGGTATGCCGCACTTCTTTAACCACGGATTGAGGCCTATGGTTGGCAGTGAGATAGAGCCGACCGAGATATTCGCCTATGATGCCGAGGATCAATAACTGTACGCCTGACAACAGCAATACTGCTGCCATTAGAGACGCCCAACCTGGTGGGGGAGAGAAGAGCAACGCCTCACCGACCGCCATAGCCACTCCGACCGCTCCAAACGCGCTCAAGGCAAAGCCGGTTACTGTGCTGATCCGCAGGGGCATTACCGAAAAGTTGACGAACATGTTCATCCACAGCCGCAGGAGCCGGCGCACCGTATAGTTGCTGTTTCCTGCAGCACGTGGGAGGTGAGCGACTAGCAGTCTATCAATGTCGTGCGTCACTTGAAGGATTAATCCATCGACATATGGGAACGGACCTTCGTAGCGAGTGATCTCCCGCGCAACGAATGCGGTCATGCAGCGGAAACTCGACAGATACAAGCCCCTCGGTTTATCGAGCACGAAGTCCGCGACCCGGTTAGCAAATCGGCTGGCGATGTTGCGCCACACCGCATGCTGCTTGTCTTCGTAATAAGTGTAGACTACTTCCTTCCCGTTGCGCTGCGCGAAGGCTAAGAGGCGCAAAACCTCCGCCGGCGGGTTCTGCAAATCATCGTCCATTGTGATGACATGCTCTCCGTTGGAGTACCGCAGTCCGGCCATCACTGCATTATGCTCGCCGAAGTTGCGCGCCAAGCTAACGATAGTCATTGGCACGCGCGCCCTGTCGACAAGGGCGCGGCAAACAGCAAGGCTATCGTCGGCGCTGCCGTCATTGACGAGGACGATCTCGTGTCCGCCTTGGATCGGAAGAGACTCGAGCGCGAGAACCAAATCGGCGACGCTGCTCGCACCGTTATAGACCGGAATTACGATAGACAGGGCGAGGCGAGACGGCGCAATGCCATGGCTCTTACTCACAACCAGAGCCCCCTTTGGTTGCAATCGCAATAATCGAGCCGCCGAACGGGAGTCTCCATCCCCTTCTCAGTAAGAAGGTCTCAAAGGTTGTCACGGCTTGGCACATCGCGTCGACCAAGCGCGGATATTCTATAACATCGCTTGTCGCACTGCGCCTGGGAAGAAACTTGCGGGTGATCACCATAAACGGAAACAACAACGCGTTCCAGTAAGTAGAATAAACTACGCGGAAACCGAAAGCTTCTAGAAGCCGGCGCAGTCCTGCAGCAGTGTAGCGTCGGACGTTATGCACCGCAGCGTCATGCTCCGACAACATCCAACCATACGCCGGCACGTTGACCACCAGCCAGCCATTGTCCATGAGACAACGTCGGAATTGCACCACAGCGGAGCGCTCATCGACGCCGCCATGACACAACGCGTCAGCACAAAAAACCGCTGCAAATACGCCCCCCCGGAAGGGGAGCGTGTTGATTGATCCGGTACATACCGGTAGGGCGCTCTTGCCTGCAGCACGCCGACAGGCAAGCAGATCGACGTCGAGTCCGAATAGAGCGCGATTGGGGTACTGCCCGGCCAGTTGCGCGAGGAACCCGCCCGTCCCGCAACCTGCATCCAGGATCGGTCGTCCTCCGGCTTCAAGCTCCATCCGCTGCCACGACAGTGTCAGCAGGTTTCGATGACTGGCGGCGAACCACCACATACGGTCCTCGAGGTAATCGAGCTTATCGTATTCAGAACGTTCCATTCACGCCCTTGGGCCCAGTCGTGGCAAGTCCGATCCCTGCCTTAACGCAAAACGCGAGGCCGCCGCGCTTATTCCGATCACTTGACGGTCCGCTGCTCCCCGACTGGACTGCGGCGATCGAGCACAACCGAAAGAAGAGCTCCCATGCGCTCAACCCGGTATACCGGTCGGCCAGGGAGCGAGCGGTCGCAATTGTCTTTGGTAAACGCGATAAAAAAATCGGCCTTGTTACGTTGATTGGTGAAGCGGAAGTTTGCCGGAAAATAATAGTCTGCGGAGATCGGCGGCCCGCACACCGCGACCGTGAATTCGTGGTCCTCAAAATCAGGGCCATAGACAGTATATAAATAATTCCTCAAACCTTGTACCGCCTCAGCATAGGAGTTGGCCCAATAGTCGAGTTTAAATTTTCGCTGTGCGCCTTCGACACCGCCGACAAAGGCGTTATAATATACATATTGATTTGGGTGCAGCATTACCATGATCGAAACATGACCAACACCGTAGAGTACCAGCATCACAAAGATCGGTAGCCGATACGGAAAGCGTGCCAGCCAAATGCAAGCTTGGTCGGCCGCAAGGGCGGCGGCAACCGCGATCAGCGGCAGGACAAAAATAAAATGACGCATGCCATCGAATAGGACGGCTTTGATTGCAATCGCAAACGTCACCGGGAAGACGATGCCGAACCCAACGATGAAGTTGGCCAGCGCTTGTTCGCGACGAAGATGGGCCCATTTGCGCAACAGATTGATCCCGGCACAGACAGGAGCGCATAGCATGAGAACCAGGACCAGCTCGGGGAGGGCAAGGGCGATATAGGTGGGAAGATAAGTCCAAGGGAGGTCGGACGCGGGGATGAACCGTCCATCGAACAAGGTGCTGAACGGAAAGGTCTGATGCGAAAAGAAAGCGAGAGCGCGCAGCGGGTTTTCGATTGGGTCGGTCTGTCCCCATGGCCAGAATAGCAGCATAACCGGATAGGCGACAACCACGGCTGGAAAAAGGGCGCACCAAAATGCGACCCAGGCGCTTTGCATCAGCACCGCAGCTCGTCGTGAAGCGATAGTTCTCCAGACGCTATCGACAGCGAGCAGTAGGGCAAAGTAGCAAAGCAGTATCAATCCGCCGACCCGCACTCCCATCGTCATTCCGACAACCGCACCGAACTTGATCAGCACTCTGAGCGGCGGCCGTGGCAGTACCGGCACGATCCGGACCATGTAATACGTCGCCCACACGACTCCGGCCGCGAAGGGGATGTCCTTTGGGTTGTTAAACATCTGCCCGTAATAGTTCGGCGTCAAAAGGAGAAACAGAGCAGCGAGAAACCCAACACGCGCTCCACCCATGGCGTAACCTAATCTGTAGCAGCCGACCAGTCCAAGTATGCCGACCAGGGCGTTGAGAAGGTGCCGGGTTTCATAGATCCCGATCGGAGAAACTCGGTTGAGTGCTGCAGCGAGTGCGTCGAAGATCGCTCCGTAGTTATACAAGTCACGCCAATGAAGGGCATTATGGTTAATAAAAAATGATAAATAATAATCAAGTACAAAGTTTCCATACCAGTTATGGACATCCTCGTCCCAAGTAACACCGTAGTCGCGAAAAGTGACAACAACGAGCGCAGTAGCGAGCATCACCAACCCAAAGAACCATCGTTCCCAAAATAATTCGTTGGATGTACGAGGCGACGTCGAGACGCGAACCGTTCTGGGCGAAATGGGGTTGGCGCCTAGCCGAGTTGTAACGACTTCCATCGTTAAATTGCGCGGATCAGTGTTAAAGGGCAACGCTACCCGCGACGTAGTGCCGCCTCAGAGCCCGATTTCCGCCAACATCGCGCTAATGACGCGATCGGAGGAAAAATATTCTTGAGCGAGCGCTCGAGCCTCGCGGCTGTGGCGAGCATAGTCGGCAGATACGGCGTCGATAGCGGCCAGCGCCTCTTCATAGTTCGTATATTCCAGGAGGCCGCGGCCGACCGGGTAGAATTTGCTAAATCCGGTGCGCATCGTCACCACAGGTCGACCGGCGGCAAGATAACACGCACTGCGATCGCTAAACCAGCCGCTGTTCGGTCGCACATAGATGTCCTTTGCGACGGTAAACTCGCCGCCGGAATGCCCTATGAAATCGCGGTAACGCGATATTTCCGCCGAGATCGGACGCGGATCGACCAAGCCCCAGCCGCGCGCTTCTATGACGTTGCGCGCTCTCTCATCGGGCGGCAGTGTCGCCAGCCGAAAACACGTCCTCGGTCGGGATCTCGGCAAATCGAGAAACCGCAGAAAATTTACGTGTTTTGACCAAACATATTGTGATCCTTCGAATTCGATATTCTTACCGCTGTTCTCCCAAGTGGCGATGGTCGTAAAGCATGAGGGTGTGTCACTCGGTTCAGGCCAAAGCCGAGGAACTATCGGCGGTCGAGTTGGACGCCATGGCACACCGCAAAGCGGCACCGGACAATCCGGCGCGCCAAGATTCTCGCCATATGTGAAAAAATGCGTGTGAGCGTCAATATAGGTGCGGGACGCTTGATCGGCCTTCGCGTATTTGATCTGCTCATAGACGGGATCGGTATCGATCATGATGCGGACAGGACAAGCAAGATGCTCTTCACGCAACCTAGTCGCGCCGCATAGGTTAATCACAGCGGCGGCCTCAGCATAAAGCGACCGTATCTCATTGTAGGATAATCCGTAACAAACATTTTGGACTGCATCCCAATAGGCCCACCGGCCTGAAAATCCGTAGTGCTCCATTATTCGCCTGAGATAAGCGACATTGTAGTCGCACTCCATCACGACGCTGTTAGCCCTTGGATCGTAAGGATTGGCGCCGCCATCTTCAATGTACCAGGACTCGAAGCCGAGTTGTTCAATCCCTAAGAGATAATGCAGCGCTTGACATGCGACGCCTGCCAGCGGCATTTGGCCGGCGAAATGGAGAACGACGATTTTCCCACGCTTCTTCACGGTCAAATCCATGGTTGGAGCAGCCTGCCGGCGGACAACGGTGGAGACCGAGGTTAATTTCCCGCGGCATGGTGTGACGTGGAAATGAGGTGATTTGAACGGATAGCCGATTTCGGCGGGAATGTCCCGTTCGATGTTGAAGATGTGAGGTAGGCGTTGCCCGCCTTAAGCCGGTAGGCTCGGGGTGCTGCATCCGCGAAGGAGAGCAACGCTGTGGACAAGTCTACCACGGCAGCCGGGGTTGTCCCGGCGGCAATCGTCGAAGAGGCTTGGCAACAAGTCGGAGCAAGCTTTGAGCGCTTCTGCCTGACGGCGGGCATCGCGACGCTGGCTGGCATGATGGAGGGCGACGCGGCTCGGCTGTGCGGGGTCCGCTAGGTCGTGATAACGGCAAGGACGGGTATCGCTGGGGGCGGACCAAGGGAGCGCTGGGCTTCCACAGGGGCAAGATCGAGCTGGAGCGGCCCCCGGTGCGCGCCCGCGTCGGCGGTGAGATCGCGTTGCCGAGTTGGGAGGCGGCCCATGGCCGGATTGGCTTGGCAAGTGGGCGCTACCTGATGCTGATCAATGTCGCGACCCGCAAGCTTGGCCGCGGGGTGCGCTTCGCCGAAGGCGCCGTTCCGGCCGCCCATGGTGCCCGCCTCTCCAAGTCGGCGGCATCGCGCCGCTTGGTTGCCCGGTCGCCGCGCGCATGAAGGAGAGAATGGCCCCCGATCTGTCCAAGCTGGATCTTCTGGTGATCCAAATCGACGGCATCCACCTCGCGGCGGACCTGGTGCTGCTGGCCGCTGTCGGTGTCGACGTCATGGGCAACAAATACCCCCTCGGCGTGATCGAGGGTGCCAGCAAGAACGCCGCTGTGGTGCAGGCACTGCTCGGCAATCTGATCGAGCGCGGTCTCGACCCCAACCGCGAAACCTCCGCCGATCTCGCCATCCGCCTGATCGCCGACAACTATGCCACCCACAAGCATGCCAAGGTCAAGGCATGGCTGGCCAAGCATCCCCGCTTCCACATGTATTTCACCCCGTCTCGTCGTCCTGGCGGAACCTGGTCGAGCGCTTCTTCCGCGATCTAACCGTGGTCATCACCGAGAAGAGTTTTGCCTCGCTGGGCGAGCTCTCCCAGGCCATCATCCGCTTTCCAGCTGAGCGCAACGCCAACGCCCGGCGTTATGTCTGGCAAGCCGAGGGCGAGGATATTCTGCGCTAGATCGCCACCATCAAGGTCAAACTGGAGGCGGAACCAACCGGCCAATGCAAACCTATTCAAGGGCGTGGTGAGCCGCCAGTTTTGTGTGCAGTGCCGAGAGTTGCTGTCGGGCTTACGGCGGCGGAAGCCTTTGGTTGCGTCCAGCATGGCGGCACTGACCCAGCGCAGTGCCAAGGACGCATCCTGCCAGCGCTTGACGTGCGGCAGACGCGCCGGATCGTGCCCATCGTGTTTTCGATGATGTTGGTCGATGGTCTTTAGGAAAGCCAGCCATTCCTGGTGCCGATGCCGCCGGGCAATGCGGCTGATCAGTTTGCCGTCGAGGTAATTGAGCGCGGTGAACAGCGTCAGGGTGCCATGCTGGAAGTAGTCGTGCGTCCGCGTCCGGATGTGACCGACCCCAGCGGTAAGCCGGGCTGGGTGCGCTCCAGAGCCTCGCATTGCGATTTCTCGTCGCAGCATAGAACCAGGGCTTTGTCTGGCGGGTCGAGATAGAGCCCGATGACATCCCAGAACTTCGCCTCAAACTGCTTGTCCTGGGACAGCTTGAAGGTGCGCCAGAGATGCGGCTCGATGTCGTTGGCCGCCCACAGGCGCTCCACACCGGCCTGCGAGATGCCCGCCTCACCGGCCATCGTTCGGCAACTCAAGCGCGCCAGCGTGGCCGCTTTCTCTAACATCATGCGCACAGCTTCCAGCGGCAGCCAGGGCTTGCGCCCGCGGCCCGGGGCGTCGTCCAGTCCGCTCGGGCGCTGCGCCAGGAAGCGCGGGCACCAATCGTTCACTGTCGCCCGTGACACCCCAACCCGCGCGGCGATCTGCCCTTGCGTCTGGCCCTCGGCACGCAGCAGGATGATCTCCGCCCGCTCCCGGTCGCGCACCGCGATCGTCGTTGCCGCACGCGACGGTCCGGTTCTTGCCTCTCGCCAGCTTCCAAGATGACCTTGCCGCCAATCATCAATCCCTCCCCCAGGCTATGCGTGTGAGGAAAGATGCCCGCGTATCCTTAGTTTATAAACTCATTTTTGAGGCACTCAACTAGCACAGCTTTTTATATCGGAGCCCGCAAACTAAAATTTGGACATCGACCAGCATTCTGGTGGCTGGTCGAACTCGCATCGATATCGCCGGGCTAACACCTCGAAACGCGGCTAAGGTTGCCTTGCTACCGGTATCCCGCGCATTCAGCAGGGCAAGCATTTTTCGGCGCATTTGGAGAAGACCCCCAATCGGCAGAGGGTTGCCCATTAGCGAGCTCGCATGTTACGCAAACGGCTATGATCAATCACTGTTGCGCGATGGTTCGAGCAAGAGAGCGAGGCCGGCACGGGGGAATTGAACCCGGTCCATCCGAACCATTTCTCGGGGGTCTCTCGGGAACCCGGTCGGGTCTGGGGAAGTCGTCAGCTGTGCTCGTGATGTGATCAGCAAATGAGGTGAAAGCTTGGTGCACCACCCCAGCGCACTTATCTATCTATAGGTTACGCCGCGCAGCGCGCATCTTTCTCGGGAAAGGGGCACCCCGATAATCTGTCTCGCCTCCGAGCGAGACGGCTTGTCCAGCTCAGGAGCATAGCTAGCGCCATGACTTATCTCGTCACAGAAGCCTGCATCCGCTGCAAATATATGGATTGCGTGGAGGTCTGTCCTGTCGACTGCTTTTACGAGGGCGAGAACATGTTGGTTATCCATCCCGACGAATGCATCGACTGCGGAGTGTGCGAGCCTGAATGCCCGGTCGAGGCCATCATTCCCGACAGCGAACCGCCAGCCGAGCGGTGGTTAGAGCTCAACCGGGAATACGCGGCGGTATGGCCCAACATCACGCGCAAGAAACCCTATCCCGTCGACGCTGATCAATGGAAAGACGTCCCCGACAAGTACGACAAGTATTTTACCCCCAATCCTGGCGGAGCCTAGTTGAGGAAGGTACCGTAGGGCGAAGGGCTGCGCGCTCCATAACCGATTTGTGCAGCTGATAACTGATCCGCTAGCCTCAAACAGGCTTTTTACGGTATTCTGACGTTGATGCGGTGACGCGTCGCGCCTCCTAGTCAAGTCGTCGACCGTCGCTGCCGGGCGACGACGCCGGCGACGGCTGAAGGGTCCCGGCGGTGCCAGGCGGTTCGATTGTGAGAGACGGATATGACTTCGGAAAAGGTTCCATTTGCCGCCGGCGATCTTGTCGTGTACCCAACCCATGGAGTTGGCAAGATCGTTGGAATAGAAACGCAGGAGATCGCCGGCCATACGCTCAATGTCTTCGTTGTGCATTTCGACAAGGACCGGATGACTCTGCGTGTACCTCTAGCCAAGGCAAAGGTTTCCGGTCTACGCCGGTTATCTAGCCGCAAGGAGATGGACGCAGCCCTCGCCAAGCTGCGTGGTCGCTCACGGGCTAAACGAACCATGTGGAGCCGGCGGGCTCAAGAATATCAGGCCAAGATCGCCTCCGGTGATCCCGGTTCGATCGCTGAGGTGGTTCGTGACCTCTATCGCAATGTCGGTCAACCGGAGCAATCTTATAGCGAGCGGCAAATTTACCAAGCAGCGCTCGACCGCTTGGTGCGCGAGTTTGCTGCGGTCGAACGGATCGATGAGACAACAGCGACCCAGCGGGTCGAAGAGTTGCTGACAGCCTGAGCGTCCGAGGCGGATGGGATCTGCACGACGACAGCGGGCCAACCGACCACGGCTGGAAACGCAATTTGCCCAATTGCGGAATGCCCGACGAGTATGGGCGATCGCGACCATAAACGGCGCGGCGCAACGCCTCATCCGTTTGCACGATAAGATAAGTGACCGATTCCAAGAGGGGGATCGCGTCGTTTATCTTGGTAATTACATCGGCTATGGAGACGCTGTACTCGCGACGATCGACGAGCTTCTCAATTTCCGCCGCCGGGTGCTCGGACGCCAGCGCGGCTTCGCCTGCGATGTCGCCTTCTTGCGCGGGGCGCAAGAAGAAATGTGGCAGAAATTATTACAATTGCAATTTGCGCCCAATCCAGGCGAGGTGCTACAGTGGATGGTTGGCGCCGGTATGGAGGCCGCCGTGCGCGCCTATGGCGGCGATCTGCGTCAAGGATTTGCCGTCGCACGAGACGGACCCCGTACGATCACGCGTTGGACTGGGGCGCTCCGCGGCGCTATGAATGCCAGCCCTGGACATACGACGCTGTTCTCGGCACTGCGTCATGCAGCTATTAGCCTTGATCTGAGCGTGCTGTTTGTCCATGCGGCCGTTGATCCTTCACGGCCTCTCTCCGCGCAAGGGGACGCCTTCTGGTGGGGACGCGATGACATTCTAGAACTCAGGGGCTCGTTCGAAGGATTTCGGCGCGTCGTCAGGGGGATCGACCGTGAGGAGCGCAGTTTCATAGACCGGGACTTTGCGGTATCGCTGAACGGCGGCATCGGAGGATCTGGGCCGCTTACCGCCGCTTGCTTCGGCGCGGGCGGGGAGGTGCTCGAGTTGATCGAGGCCTAGGGCGGCACGCTCGGTCCGCCGTAGTTCAAATTACCAGCTCGGTGCGCGGGTCGATCAGGTGCATCTGATTGAGGTCGGCGACGAGCCGCATCGACTCACCGACGCTTCCCGCGGCGGCCGGATTGACCCGCCCACAGACCTCCACCCCATCGACGATGAAATAGACCATGGTCTCCATACCCATCGGCTCGACGACATCGAGGCGCGCCTCGAAGGGGGCAGCGCCCGGCGGTACGTCTCCGCGGCCTTCGATGATATGCTCAGGACGCAGACCGAAGGTCAGTTCGCTGCCGGCGCGTGGACGGTAACGGGCGACCCGCGAAGGAGGCACGGGGAAAGAGAGCCAGTCGGAAAGTCGGACGGTCAGTCCGTCGTCATTCTCGACTAGCCGGCAAGGCAGCATGTTCATTGTCGGCGAGCCGATGAAGCCGGCGACGAATTGGGTCTTCGGCGTATGATAGACCTCATGCGGCGTGCCGATCTGGTCGATCCGGCCGGCATTCATGATCACCACTCGATCGGCGAGCGTCATCGCCTCGACTTGATCGTGCGTAACATAGACTGTCGTGGTCGTGACTTGCTGGTGGATCTTTTTGATCTCGGTGCGCATTTGAACACGGAGTTTGGCATCGAGATTTGAGAGCGGCTCGTCAAACAAGAATACCTTGGGGTTGCGCACAATCGCGCGGCCCATCGCTACGCGCTGACGCTGCCCCCCCGAAAGCTGCTTTGGCCGACGATCCAAAAGATCGGTGATATCGAGAATGCGGGCAGCGCCTTGGACGCGCTCCTTGATCTCGGCTTTTGGAAACTTTTTCAAGCGGAGGCCAAAAGACATGTTTTCGAAGACTGTCATATGCGGGTAGAGCGCGTAATTCTGGAACACCATCGCGATGTCCCGGTCCTTGGGTGGTACGTCGTTGACGAGCTGGTCGCCGATATAGATCTCCCCGGAGGTGGCCTCCTCAAGCCCGGCGATCATGCGCAACGTCGTGCTCTTGCCGCATCCGGAGGGCCCGACCAGCACAATGAACTCGCGGTCAGGAATATCGAGATTGATGCCCTGTACCGCGGGGGTACGGTCGAACGTCTTGACGATGTTGCGAAGCGCGACTTGCGCCATCTCTCACCCCTTCGTCGCGCCGGCGGTCAGGCCGGCTATGTAGTAGTCCATCAGAAACGCGTAGATGATCAACGGCGGTGCCGCTCCCAGCAACGCGCCGGTCATGATCTGCCCCCAAGCATATACGTCACCCCTGATCAGGGTAGTTACGATGCCCACGGGCAGCGTGAGCTGATCAGCCGATGTGGTGAAGGCGAGCCCGTAGAGAAAATTCGCCCACGAAACCGTAAAGCAGAATATCGTGGCGGCGATTATCCCGGGAAGCGCAACCGGAATAAAGATCTTCCTCAGCATCTGAATATAGCCGGCGCCGTCGATCAGCGCCGCCTCGTCGAGCTCTCTGGGGATGCTGGCAAAATACCCAATCATGATCCAGGTGCAAAACGGAACTGTCAACGTCGGTAACAGTATAATCAAGACCCACCAGTGATTGATCAGCTCGATACCGGTCTTGTCGTGAATAAAGGCGAATGTTTTAAACAGTGGGATGAAGACCAGCGTATCCGGGATCAGATACGCCAAAAACACCCCGGTGGCCAACGTCGCAGACCCCCAGAACTTCATCCGTGCGAGCGAAAACGCCGCCAGCACGCTAATCACCATCGAGACGGACACGACGCATAGCGACACGACGGCAGAGTTTCTAAAAAAAATGAGGTAAGTCTTCTGGGTCAACAAGTCGACGTAATTTGAAAGGGTCGGGTGGTATACCCACCACGGATTGGTCGCTGCCGAGATCTCCGCGCTCGATTTGAGCGAGGTGATAAACATGTAAATCGGCGGAGTGAGAAAGAAGATGACAAACAGGATCAGGAAGAAATACGACCAGTACAACGTCCGGCGCCGGCCGCGGGAGATGCTGCCATAACGGGTCGGTTGGCGCTCGCCAGCAGTCAGTTCGCCAATTGTCGTAGTCGTCGTCATGCTTCGTTTCCGCGACGCCGAACGTTACGCAGGATCAAAAACGCTGCAATCGCCAGAATCGGCGCCATAAAAAGCGACACCGCCGCGCCGAGCGGAATATCGTTCCCCGAGATTGCCAAGTTGAACGCCCAGGTGGCGAAGACATGGGTCTGATCGACTGGGCCGCCGTTCGTCAGGATCTTGACGATGTCAAAATTGGCAAACGTCACGATCAACGAGAAGAGCGCGGTGATCTGAATGATGTTGCGCATCATCGGGAGGTTAACGTACCAAATCTTTTGCCACCAATTGGCGCCATCGATCGCAGCCGCCTCGTGCAATTGATCGGGCACCGATTTCAATGCCGCGAGATACATGATCAGAAAGAACGGTGATCCGACCCAGACATTGACCAGGATCACTGCAAAGCGGGCCCAGTACGGATTACCGAGCCAAGCTACTTGCGGCATGCCCAAATGGGTCAAGACCCAATTAAAGGCGCTATAGGATGGGTCGAACAGCCAAAACCAAGCGAGCGTGCTCATCGCCGGCGGGATGACCCAAGGGATCAACAGCATCCCACGCCACTTGCGTTGGCCCTTGGCCGGTAGGTTGTGCACAAAGTGCGCCGCGACGAAGCCGATGGCCGCTTTGAAGACGACAGCAGTGACCGCGAACAGCACCGTCTGCTCAACCACCATCCAAAACGTGTTGCGCTTGAATAGAAATGCAAAATTCCCGAAGCCGACGAAGTGAGTCATCGACTTGTTCATCATCGCCAGGCTGATCGAGTAGAACGCCGGATAAACAACGAGACAGGCAACGGTCGCGATCAGCGGTAGCGTCATGAAAAAGGCGACGGTCGACTTCCGCCGCACAAATTTCTGCATCGTGTTCCGCCGCTGGGCCGCAGGAATTGGGACACCGCTGGCGACTACATCTGCCATTTAGGGGTTCCTCGCGTTCGGAGCCGACCGGGTTCCGCCACCGCTCGCCTGCCCCCGCAGATCAAGCAACGCGCACTCCACGCTGAGCCCACATCGTTGGCGAGTTCATGCTCTCCACCATGCAACCGCCTTCGCCGGGACGGCGGTTGGAGGCCGATTGTAGCGCAGCAATGTAAAATTACCTCACCTATTTTGCTGCTGGTCCGGGTTCACGATGGTGCGTACTCGGCTCAGGGCTGAAAATGCCGGCATCGTCCTGCCGGGCGCCGCGATGTCGCTCGAGTTCGCGCGCGTATCGACGCAGCGCATAGGACTCGCTCAGATATCCGATGACCCGGCGATCCGCGGGATTGTCGACGACGGGAAGAGTCTCTTGCGCGCCGCGGCTGAAGCGGTCGAGGGCAGCGCGCAAATCGTCGCCCGGCAACAGAAACGCGGCGGTTTTCGATGCGCCATTCTTTACCGTCTTGGCCGCGCCGACGCCGTCCGGTGCGCCCACCGCTGCCGGATCGATCATGCCGCAGAGGCCGCCGCGGTCGTCGACGACAAACACCTGCTTGACACTGCCGGCCGGGAAGCGTCGGTGGAGCTCGTCGAGCGGCAACCCATCGGCGATCACCGCCGGGTCACGCCGCATCAGCGGGCCGACCAGCAGATCGTTGATCCATCCGACATCTTCGGGGCTGCGGATCGTCAACCCGCGCAGATGGAAACGCCATGTCGCGAAGGAATAGCCGAACCAGTGCCGCACCGCGAAGGCAGCGGTGACGACTCCCACCATCACGCCGATGGTCGCTGTAAAATCGCCCGTCGTTTCGAGCACGATCATGATCATCGTCATCGGCGCACCGACAATCGCGGCGGCTACGGCACCCATGCCGACCAGTGTGTAGATGAGCGGGTCGACACTGAGACCGGGGCCGAGCCGCGCCAGCATCGAACCCGTCAGGTTGCCGAACAGGCTGCCGAGGAATAGCGAGGTGCTGAACAACCCGCCGCGAAATCCCGAACCGATCGACACCGCAGAGGCAACAATCTTCGCCACGATCAAGCCGGCGAGAAACGGCAGATCAAAGCCGGAATGCAGCTCGCGCAGGATGCCGCCGTGACCACTGCCGAGGACCTGCGGGAAGACCAGCGCGATGGCGCCGATCAAGAGGCCGCCGAAAGCCGGTCGCGCCCATCGCGGCACCGCTTGCCGCCGAAACAGCGCTTCGGTCGAGGTCACCCCCTTCATGACCACGATGCCGAGCCCGGCCGAGGCCAGGCCCAGACCGAAAAAGGCGAGGTAATCGGGGCAGGAGAGCGCGATTTCGTGCCAGACGACGAAGATCGGGTTCGAGCCGACGAGCCCGCGGACGACGAGCGCGCCGGTCAGGGCGGCGATCCCGACCGGAGCCAGGGTCTGCAATGTGTAGGCGCCGATGATCAGCTCAAAGGCGTAAAAGGCGCCGGTCAGCGGCGCATTGAAGGCGGCGGCGATCGCTCCGGCGGCGCCGCAGCCGACGAGAGTGCGGACGTCGTCCCGGCGCAACCCGATCGATCGGCCGAGGCGCGAGGCGAGCGCGGCGCCGAGCTGGGTGTAGGCCGCTTCCAGCCCGACCGAGGCGCCGAAGCCGGCGGAAAGCAATGTCACGAGAACCAGACCCGCGCTGTCGCCGACCGACATTCGCCCGCCGAACAGCGCGTTCGCCTCGATCGCATCGACCACCTCGCGTTCGCGCCAGCGCCGCAGCAGCGCCGCGGCGAGACCGACGACAAGGCCCCCCGCGACCGGCATCAGCAGCACCCGAGCCCGGCCCACATCGATGTCGCTCAAATACCCGGACCGGGGGATTCCGAAGGCGATCCAGCGCAAGCCCGCCAGCAGCAGGTCGGTGACGACCACCCCGATGCCGGCTGCCCCGCCCGCGCCCAGCGCCAGAACCAGCAGGAACAGGTCGCTGTCACGCAACCGCGGCCCGGCGTGGCGGGTATCGGCGGCCGACCCGGCCCCTTCGACCCGACCGCGCTGCGCGACCTCGGTGATCGCTATCGCTCGGTCAGCTTCAGCTCGATCCGGCGGTTGCGCCGATAGGCGTCCTCGGCGTTCCGCGTATCGATCGGCTGCTTGTCGGCGAACCCCGCCGCAGAGAGCCGCGCGGCCGGGATCCCTTCATCGATGGCAAAGCGCACCACCGATATCGCGCGGGCGGTCGACAATTCCCAATTCGACGGAAACTGCGGGTTGCTGATCGGCCGGCGGTCGGTATGCCCATCCACTCGAAGCATCCAGTTGATGTCGGGCGGGATTTTGGCGGACACCTCCTTCAGGGTGGCGATCACCGGTGCCAGCTGTTTTTTGGCGTCGTCGCTGAGCTCGGCGCTCCCGGGCGTGAAGAGCACCTCCGATTGGAACACGAAACGGTCGCCGACGACGCGGATGTCCGGCCGGTCGCCGAGGATCTGGTGCAGCCGGCCAAAGAACTCGGAGCGGTAGCGCGCCAGCTCCTCGACCTTGTTGACGAGCGCCAGATTGAGGCGTTTGCCGAGCTCGACGATCTGACCCTGCTGCTCCTTGACCTTTGCCTCGGAGACATCCAAGGCGGCGGCGATACGCGACAGCTGGTCGCGCAACGCGGCCAGCTGGGTGTTGAGCTGGTCGACGCGGGCGAGGGCGGCGCGGCTGATCTCCTTCTCGGCCGTCAGCGCCTGGTCGACCTTGTCGGCGCGGCTGCCGAACTCGCGCAAGCGGATGTCGCGCGCGTCGATCTCCTTTTGCGCCAGCGATGTCCGCTCCTGTTCGGCGGCCAGGCGGGCCTCCAGCTCCTTGCTGCGGTCGCGCAAGGCACCCAGCTCTTTTGGCGCCTGCTGCTGCGCCAGGGCCGCGATCTTGGCCTCGAGGTCGGCGCGGACGCTTTTGAGCGCCTCGAGATCGCGTCGGAGGCTCGCGATCTGGCTCAGCTGCAGCTCGATCTTTTCCTTGTCGGCGCTGACGGTCGCATCGGCATCGCGCAGCCGCTCGGTCAGCTGGTCGCGCTCGGCGAGCGACGCCTTGAGCTGCGACGACAGGTCGGCGGAGCTGGCCTGGAGATCCTCTTTGGCCCGCCGTTCCATGGCGAGCAGATCGCCGAGCTCGTTGACCTGCCGCTGCAACCGTTGCAGGGCTTGGTCGCGCCCGGAAAGCACCTCCGAGAGATAGAACTGGCCGGCGGTGAACACCAACAGAATGAAGATGATCACCATCAAGAGCTGCGCCAGGGCATCGACAAAGCCCGGCCAGATGTCGATGCTCGAGCGGCGGGAAGTTCTCTGTGTTACCATGGATCGAGGCGTGATGCGGTCAGCGTCTGCCCTCCTCGGCGAGGGCGGCGATGGTGCGTGCGAGGATGCGGATCTCCGAGCGCAGCTCTTGAACGCTCTGGGCGCGGCCCTGCGCCACGTCCTCGGTCAGGCGTGCCAAGTAGGCCTCGATGTTGCGCAAATGGCTGCGCAACACGTCATCGTGCCCGATCGAGCCCTCGGCGACATCGGCGAGGCGGGTCAGTGACGGCTTCAACTCCAACTGGTTCTCGGCGAGCCGCACCATCAGGATCTGTCCCGCCTTCATCTGCTCGCCGAGGATCCCCAATCGATCGGTCAGGCTCGTCAGCGTCGCGTTGGCGCCGATCCGGCTTTCCTCGCTCCTGGCGAGGATGCGCTGGAGGTTTTCCAGGCTGTCCGCCGTCTGCTCGAGCAAGGCCTGAATAAAGGCAGGCACCGATCCGTCGCCGCCGTCGCCGAGCTGGCCGCCCGAGAGCCTGGTGTAGGTCGACAGCCACTCTTCGAGATCGTTGTAGAAGCGGTTTTGCGCCTGGCCCGCCTGCAGGTCGAGAAAGCCGAGCACGAGGCTGCCGGCGAGGCCGAACAACGAGGAGCTGAACGCCGTGCTCATCCCGGCGAGCGGCGACTCCAACCCCGATTTGAGATCGGCGAAAGCGTGGGCGGCGTCGCTGCCGCCGACATTGAGCGCGCCGAGCACGCCGCCGACCGAGCGCACCGTCTCCAACAGCCCGTAAAACGTGCCCAGCAGGCCGAGAAAGATCAGCACGCCGATCAGATAGCGCGAGGTCTCGCGCGTCTCGGCGAGGCGCGAGCCGATACCGTCGAGCAAGGTCTGCAACGAGGTCGCCGACAGGCTGACCCTTCTGCCTTGCCGCGTCCCGAGCATGCGGGCCATCGGCGCCAAGAGCCGCGGTGCGGATGCTTCCTCCGGCGCCTCGACATCGCCGGCCTGGTAGTAGCGAAAGTTCTCGATCCAGTCGATCTCCGGATCGAGCAGCAGCACCTGGCGAAAGATATAGACGATGCCGGCGAGCAGAATGACGAGGATCACGCCGTTGACCGCGGGGTTTCCCATAAAGGCGTTGAAGAGCGGCCGGCCGAGTGCGGCGGCAAGCGCCGCCACCAGCACGAGGAACAGCACCATTCGAAGCAGAAAGCGGCGCGAGTGGCTCATGCCAAATCGATCAAGCTCGCCCTGTCACCCGCCTGCCGCGCAGCGCCTCCCTGATCAGCGCGGCGAGCGGCAGGTGCAGGTGATCGTTGGCGGCGAGCACGTCGCCGGTCGTCATCATCTCGTGCCCGCCGGCCAGATCGCTGACATAACCGCCGGCCTCGCGGACCAGCAAGAGACCCGCGGCGATGTCCCAGGGTTGGAGGCCGAACTCCCAGAACCCGTCAAAGCGGCCGGCGGCGACATAGGCGAGGTCGAGGGCGGCCGCGCCCATCCGCCGCACGCCGCTGGTGGCGCTCATGATCGCCGCCAGCGTATCACCATAGCCGGGCTCCCCGGCGCGCGGGCCGTAGGGCATACCGGTACCGATCACTGCGTCGCCGAGCTGGCGGCGCGCCGACACCCGGAGCCGGCGATCGTTGACATAGGCGCCAAAGCCCTTCTCGGCTGCGAACATCTCGTCGCGGGTGGGCTCGTAGACCACGCCCGCGACGATCTCGCCGTCGCGCTCGAGGGCGATCGAGATCGCAAAATGCGGGATGCCGTGCAGAAAATTTGTCGTGCCGTCGAGCGGATCGACGATCCAGCGGTTGCGCTCGTCGGTTCCCGCGGTCGCCCCGCCCTCCTCGAACAATAGCGCGTAGCCCGGACGGGCCCGCGTCAGCTCGGTGCGGAGTATCCGCTCGGCCCTCAGATCGGCGGTCGAGACAAATTCGCCCGGACCCTTGACCGAGACCTGCAGCTGCTCGATCTCGCCAAAATCGCGAATCAGACCGCGCGCCGTCTTTAGCGCAGCATTCGCCATCACGTTCAGTATCGGCGAGCGCATAACCACGAGGGTGGATCCCGGCGCTCTGCGAAATCAGTCCTTGGCCCGCTCGAGATAGCTGCCGTCGCTGGTGCTGACGACGATCCGGGTTCCTGCCTCGACGTGCGGCGGGATCATCACGCGACGCCCATTTTCGAGCTTGCCGGGCTTGTAGGAGGACGACGCCGTTTGCCCGCGCACCACCGGGTCGGCCTCGACCAGCGTCATCGTTACATTTGGCGGCAGCTCGACCGAGAGTGCGATACCTTCGTGGAGCATGACATTGCACATCATGCCGTCGCGCAGAAAATCGGCGGGGTCGCCGATCGTCTCGCGCGGAATCGCGATCTGCTCGTAGGTGTCGGTGTCCATGAAGGTCGCCAGTTCGTTCTCGATAAACAGAAACTGCATCTCCTTTTCATCGAGGCGGACGCGCTCGACCGTTTCCTGGGTGCGGAAGCGCTCGTTGAGCTTGGTGCCGCCGCGCAGGTCGCGCAATTCGACCTGGGCAAAGGCACCGCCCTTGCCGGGCTGGACCAGCTCGCGCTTGAGCACGAGCCAGAGCTTGTTCTGATGTTCGAGCACGTTGCCCGGCTTGAGGTCGATAGCGTTAATCTTCATAGGAGGAATCCCGGCGAGAGGGCTGGATAGAAACTAACATAGGTCGGCCGATTGGCAACAACGAGGGCCGGATAATGCAGGAATGGTGGCGCCCCGACCGGTTTGCGGCGCGGCGCGCGCGGCTCGAC
>Ga0126371_10001608_pt1 | contig 19194 bp, 16 predicted proteins | sample PanSoiMetaPlot_4_FD_110145 | JGI IMG/M metagenome (GOLD analysis project Ga0126371, IMG submission 110145) | Tropical forest soil microbial communities from Panama - MetaG Plot_4 | ecosystem: Environmental > Terrestrial > Soil > Tropical forest > Bulk soil | place: Panama | collected 2016-02-17 | reverse complement strand
GAGACAGGAGCACCCTCAGTAGCGACGAATATGACGCCCGGCGGAGCGGTCTGCAAGAAGGACGTAAAAATGGCGACTTCGGGCTGGGAGATGGTATTCGAGGTGTCGTCGCCAAAGAAGGCGGGAAAGAACAACGTAAGCGTTACCGCCATTGCGAGCACCATCCGGATGACCGTCGTGCCCGTCCCCCGGGTATGGCCGCCTGCCTTCTTGATACGCAGGAATTTTGACCCTCGTTCTTCACTTGCGCTGGAGGCTGCGGACTCGACGCCGGACGGCTCAGCCCTGGCGAGGACGGGCAGCGGCGCCAGGGCTGCGGCTACCAGTGCCGCCGCCCAGGGAAGCGAGAACAGGTAGACCCGCAGAATGCCCTCATCACCGTAGGCGCCCAGACCCAGCACGACAATGGGCGAGAACGCCAGAAGGACAAGCGCTAGTGCTGTGCGCCGTGATCGCCGGCGAAGCCATGCGCCCACAACGGCGGTCACCCATATCCCCAGCGACAAGGCTGCCGAGGCGTCCTGGATCAATCGCTGACTCTGCGGTTCGGCCGACGCGCCGCTTGCCGAGCTGGCCGAGGGGGGAGCGGCGTTGCTGAAGAATTTTCCGAACGAACTCAGCAGGCCGAAGTGACTGTTGACGAAGGCGAAGCGCGGCAGGAAGTAACCGACCGCCACGCCAGCGAGCACCATGGGCACCCAGCGTGGTCGCACCAGTCCGGCTATAGCAAGGCAGCCGATCTGAAGCATGACGACGTACGGTGATAGCTCGTGACTGAAGGTAAGGACAAAGAAGACCAGAATCAGCGTGACCACGAACGGCATCGCCCGCCTGATGCGCCACCGGGCCCAATACCTGGGCCGGACGTCATGGTCCTGCTCCTCCTGGTGGAGCCAGCGCGACGGCCCAGCTGCGTTACCGGCGAACATCCACCGGAGGGCTATGGCGACGACGCCCAGGCTGAGCAGAGTGCCGAGCGCCTGCGGCGAAAAATAGTCCTGACCGATCCAGTTGCTGGCCGAGTACAGCAGAATAGCCAGCCAGCGCTGCCTGACGGGCAGGGAGAGAGCCGTGTAGGCCATGTGCAGCAGCGGAAGTGCGGCCAGCTCGAAGACCAGCTGAGCCCATTTCGCGTACACGAGCGGGCTGGCGACTCCTGCGACCTTGTCGAACCAGGCGGCAAACGCAAAGAATCCGGGCCAGTTCTGGTAGACGTCGATGGTGCGGTCGAGCTGGCCGTGGGCGTTGACATACTGGACGACGCCGATGGTCTTATACAGCCAGGAGTACCGGCCTTCGGGATAGACGAGCGGAGCGGTGCCGTAGAGCATGACGACGAGAGTGACTGCGTACAGCGCCATCCGGATCCGCGACGGCGTCGGCCGGCCGAGTTCGATCCCCGCCGACACCACCAGCACGGCCAGTCCGGCGTAAAACACGATCGGCAGTGCGCCGATGAGGCCGTATGGTCCCAGGTGAGCCACATTCGTCTGGCGGACGCCTATCGCCCACAGCAGGATGCTCACCGGCAGCAGGGCGTCTACTGGCCGCAGGGTCAGCGTCCAGCCAGGCGCGACAGGCGCCTCCACCGTCAGCCGAGGCGGGCTGCTAACCGTGCTCACCGCTCCCGCTTACGCCGGACGACACGGTAGTAGCACGCGGCTCCTGCCACGACCCCGAGCGCTTCGCTGGCCGCGAGCCATTTACCCCGTCCCTGGAACTGGCTGGCCTGCGATGCCTGCCGCATGCGGCCGAGGATGAGCGCCGAGTAGCCCGCGGCGCGCAGCAGAAACCCGATGGACATCTCGCGCGTGCGGAGCCGCTTCGCTAGGTAGGCGCCGAGGCCCCACCCGTAGGAGAACACCTGCTCAGCTAGGGCCTGGTTGCTGACGCGGTGCCGATGCCACACCAGCGCAGACGGCGCGTAGCAAATCCGGTGACCTGCGAGGATGATGCGGACGAACATGTCGAGATCCTCGCCGCCTCGGCACGGAGCGCCAGCACCGAGAAGCGGGTCGAAGCCGCCAAGCCGTTCGACGATGTCCCGCCGGATCGCGAAGTTCGCGCCGGCCCCGAAGACACCTGCGGTAAAGGGATAAAGCCGAGACTGGTCCCGGTGTTCGGCCAGGTCGTACCGGCGCGGCTGAAAGGCCTCGCCCCACGAATATCTCGAGTCGAAATAACGCTCAGCCGCCGCATCCAGCGATCGAGTGGCCACCAGGCCCGTCACGCAGGCGGCATCGGAGTCCAAGTCGAATCCAGCGACCAGCGCTGCTGGCCACGCTGGGTCGACGATGACATCGTCGTCGGTGAACGCCAGCAGATCGAACTGCGCCTCCCGCACGCCATGGTTGCGCGCCCGGGACAGCCCAGGTGCAGCCTCACGGCTGTACCGAACCCGCGGGTCGGTGGCAGCGAACTCGGCGACCACGTCTCGGGTCGCCTCGTCTGCCGGTGCGTTGTCGACGACGACGAATTCGATCGGATCGTAACTGACCTGCAGCAGAGCGGTGAGGCAGTCCCGCAGGACGGCCGGGCGGTTCCGGCTACAGACGATGACGCTGATGCCAGCGCCGGACTTCTGCACGCTGCGCTCCGGGCACGCCAGCTGGGCCGCCCAGCTGGCGCTCTCGGCTTTCTCGTCGAACTCCTGATCCCAGCCCGCATGCAGCTGCAGGCTTTGGGATAGTTCTGAGCCTGCTGAGACCCGAGCCCGGGCGGCCAGCGAACTCTCGGGCTCCACGGGAAGGGTCACCTGGCCGATCGGGGCACCGTGGATGCGGACGACGAACCGCGCCTCGGTGTATCCGGCCGACGCCAGCCCGATGAACCTGGTCGTCTCGTCATGGTCAAGATCAAGCTGGCCAACCCAGGGACCAATGTCGGCCGTCACGTGCCGAGTCCTTCCTGAGGTGGTGTCTTGGTGCTCCCCGGCGGGACACCGAGGTCGAGCAGTAGCTGGAGAGGATTCGGCTGGCTATCGGGTTGATCCTGAGGTCGGGAGATCCAGGGCTCTAGGTCTGGGATGGCTGGGTTGCCCGCTACGGCCTCGGAGGCGGTGTCTGCTCCACCTCGATGCCTCCTGATCATGCCGGCGACGAGGGCCACGGTGGTCAGGGGCGCTTCGATCTTGAACAAGGCCACGGGGTGCCAGTAACCCGCCCACAGCGTGACGGTCGCCAGCAAGGTCAGCACGGCGAGGCTGAGTACAACCGACATCCCGAACTCGGACCAGTAAGCGAACCGTGGCCAGTTCGTCACAATGGCCCGGCCGGGCGCAAAGAAAGCGAAGGCGAGCACGAGCAGTATTCGCGCTGGCCCGGTCGCGCCTTCGAGAACCAGCCCGAGCAGGCCAACCGATACGGCCACGCCGGCGGCGTCGAGAAGGTCACGCACTGGGGCAGTCGGCCCTACTCTTCGTCCGTCAATACCCAGCACAGTCAGAGTATGCACTAGTCTCAGCACGGGTTCCTGCAGGTCGAGTCGGGCCGAGGGGTGGGGCGAGGATGCGGCGCTGGCGGCTGGCGCTCGCGACAGCGGTCGCGCTGGGCATGGCCATCTGCGGCATTGGCTTGGTGAGCAGTCACGCTGAGCCCACCGGGCTCGGCCAGACGAAGCTGCCCTCCTTTGCCAAACTCGCGAAGCGGGCGAGCGCGAAGGGCGCCATAACGCCAATCGGCACGCCTGAATTCAGCGCGACCTTTACATCGGGCAAGCTCGATAAGAGGCTATGGTCAACGTGCTTCCCGTGGATGGATCACCCGTCTGGGTGCACCGACTTCGGTAACTCCTTCGAGCAACAGTGGTATCTGCCGAGCCAGGTTTCGGTTTCCGGAAACGCACTTTCGCTGCGAGCTCAGCAGATCCCGACTGCTGGCAAGAATAAGGACGGCCAGCCCAAGCAATACAGTTGCCGCTCGGGCATGGCGACAACGTACCCGGGATTCCGGTTTGAATATGGCTATGTCCAGGTCGAGGCCTGGATACCGGCAGCCCCTGGGCTCTGGCCCGCCATCTGGCTAGCCGCGGCCAACCAGCAGTGGCCGCCCGAGATAGACATGATCGAGAGCTGGGGCGCCAGCGTCCACTCGGGCGTCTACTTCCACCCGATCGGTGCCAAGTTCGTGACCGGGCTGTTGCATCCGCCGATCAGTCAGGGCTGGCACACGTTCGCGCTGTCGTGGACTCAATCGCAGCTGACGTATTTCGTCGATGGCAAAGTGCACCTGACGGTGCACCAGGGTATTCCGCATCAGCAGATGTATTTCATCGCTAATGTGGCCGAATACCAGCCGCCCAGGACGCCGGCCTACTGCAACGGCCAGCTCCTGATCCGCTCTATCAAGGTCTGGCACATCTGACCGGACCGATCTCATCCGCGGCGCGCGCCTGGCGTGCGAGAATTCGCCATGATCGCGCCGCGGTCCTGGGGGTAGCCTGCATCAACGTCCGCTGCGCAAGCCGACGAGCCGTGCAGGACCTGACATACGGTCGCTCGAGTACTGGAAGCCTTCGTGAGTAACTCCCGTTGTGTCACCGTCGTGATCTGCGCCTACTCGCTGACCAGGTGGAACGCGACCAAGGCCGCAGTGGCATCCGTCGTAGGACAGCGCCCAGCGCCCGCGCAAGTGCTGCTGGTCATCGACTACAACCCGGAACTCGCGGCGCTGGCCCGCGCTGAACTGCCCCATGTGACGGTGCTGGAGAACGCCGGCGAGCGTGGCCTGTCCGGGGCCCGCAATACCGGGCTCAAGGCCGCCACGGAGTCGATCACGGCGTTCCTGGACGATGATGCTGAGGCGAAGCCGGGCTGGCTGGCCGCGCTCGTCGAGCCCTATGACAATGCCGGGGTCGCTGCGACGGGCGGCGGGGTGTTTCCGCGGTGGGGCCGGCAGCGTCCGGACTGGCTACCGCCTGAGTTCGACTGGGTCGTTGGCTGCAGCTACGTCGGCCTCCCCGAGACCACTGCCACCATCCGGAACCCCATCGGGGCCAACATGAGCTTCCGCACCCAGCTGGCGCTGGAGGCCGGCGGCTTCAGCGGAAGCGTCGGCCGGGTGGGCACTCGGCCAACGGGCTGCGAGGAAACGGAACTGGCCATCCGGGTAACCGCCCTCGGCAACGGTTCTGTGATCTACGTACCCGCAGCGGCCGTCGATCATTATGTGGGACCTGAGCGCACGCGATTCGGCTACTTCGTGAGCCGGTGCTGGCATGAGGGCCAGTCGAAGGCAGCAGTGGTCAGCCTGGTGGGCGCCTCATCGGGCCTGTCGCGAGAGCGGCGCCAGACGGCAGCAGTCATCCCAGCGGGCATGCGACGAGACCTGGGCAGCTTGGTTCGCGGCCGGGTTTTCGGCGGTGCGCGCGTTGCGGCGTCTGCCACTGGCCTGGCTGCGGCCATGAGTGGCTATGCAGCCGGGCGCCTGGCCCGACGGGGGCGTGAATCCTTCAAGCCCACCGACGAGCGGCTGTCCGTCGAACCTGCCGCGTCGAGGCCCTCGCCCCTGGCCTGACCGGGAGTCGGGCCGATGTGCTTGATCGCCTGGGCCCGCGTACCCGGCTGCCGTATGCTACGAATCCCGCGCCTGGTTGCACTGCGAGCAGTGCGTCGTCAGCGTGTCGTCGAGAGGTAAGTGGCAGTGGGACCCCGTCTGATCGCCGCCATCGCCGCACTGACAGCCGCTGTGGGCCTGGCTACATGGGGCGTGGTCGTAGCGCTCACGTCTGGTGGGAGCCCGGCCGCCAGCAGCCTCCACTCCCCGGGCATCGGCCAGAACCGCTCCGCAGCCTCGTCGACCCCCGTTGCATCGCCAACACCGTCAGCGTCACCCTCGCCTTCTGTTGGGTCTGCAAACGGCGCAATTCCTGGCGTCATACAGCCTCATGGCGCACCGGAGTTCAGCGCGACTTTCTCTGGCTCAACCCTCGATCGCTCGGTCTGGGGCACGTGCTACCCCTATAGTTCTAACCCCGCAGGCTGCACGAACTTTGGTAATAGCGCAATAGAAGATGAATGGTATATGCCGTCACAGGTTCAGGTTCGGAACGGCACGCTTAACCTCATCGCGCAGCGCGAGCCGACGGCCGGAAGCTCGTCGAATGGCAGTCCCCGTACTTATCCCTGTCGATCGGGAATGGTAACGAGCTACCCAGGTTTCCAGTTCCAGTACGGCTATATCCAGGTCGTTGCGAACATCCCGAGCGGGCAAGGGCTTTGGCCAGCGCTGTGGCTAGCGGCCGCGAACTTGCACTGGCCGCCGGAGATGGACATGCTCGAGGCGTGGGGTAGCGGCAGAACCTTTGACGGCGCCCCCTATGCGGCGATGTACTTTCATTACTCCACCCCGACCAGTAACAACACCTATATCAAGGCGATCGTCTCACCTGCATCTCTCGCTATCGGCTGGCACACGTTCGCCCTTTCCTGGACTCCCACCCAGGTGACCTGGCTGGTGGACGGCCGGCCGTTCATGACGACAACCCAGAACATCCCTCAGCAGAAGATGTACCTGATCGCAAATCTCGCCGAGGCGGTGAACGCGGCGGCCCACCCGAATGTTCTGCCAGGGGAGTGCAACGGCGACTTGCAGATACGATCCGTTACGGTCTGGGCGCCGTAGCGCAAAAGCCCGGTCGGCGGGCTCAGTTCGTTGCCAGCGCGAGCCCGGTCTACCTGCCGCCGGACGATATGCGAGGGTGATCGGCATGGCGCGCGCGCAGCTCAACAAGAAGCCTGCCGAGGTCTCGGCGATGTTCGACCGCGTGGCCGAGCGGTATGACCTGCTGAACGACGCGCTGTCGCTGGGCATGGACCGGCGCTGGCGCACGATTGTCTCAAGGGCGGTCGGCGGCGGAGCTGGCCAGCTCGTGCTCGACTTGGCGGCCGGCACCGGGACCTCGTCGCGCGCCTTTAGCCGCCGTGGCGCCCAGTGCGTCGCGTGTGACTTTTCTCTCGGCATGCTGTCCGTCGGGGCGCGCAGGCCGGCCTCAGGACTGGCGTTCGCGGCCGGCGACGCCCTCGCGCTGCCGTTCGGCGACCGGTCTTTCGATGTGGTGACGATCTCCTTCGGCCTGCGCAATGTCTCCGACACCGGGCAGGCGCTGCGCGAGATGCTGCGGGTCACCCGGCCAGGCGGCCGCCTGGTGGTCTGCGAGTTCAGCCACCTGCCGGTGCAGCGGCTCAATGCCGTCTATGAGGAGTACCTGGCGCGGGTACTGCCGGTGGTCGCCCGACGGCTGTCGGGAAACGCGGAGGCCTACGACTACCTGGCCGAGTCGATCCGGGACTGGCCGCCGCAGCAGGTGCTGGCCGGACAGATCGCGGCCGCGGGCTGGTCAGGCGTCAGCTGGCGGAATCTGACACTGGGGATCGTCGCCCTGCACGAGGCGCGCCGCCCCGGCTAGTGGCCCGCCGTCCTATCTGCAGGCACGCCGCCAGGGTTAGCGCGCGCCTCACGAAGGGCAGCGCAGCACGGCCCCCGGCCAAGCTGCCCGCTGGACGCGGGGCGGGCGGCCGTCCGCATCACGGCAGGACTAGACTGCATGGCGAGGAACTCTTGTGAAGGTGTTCACAAGACAGATCAGGACGGGTCCGTGACCGAGCAAGCTCCCCCCGCCGGCACGCCGGACTTGGCCACTCACGATGCCGGTCATTCTCCCGGCAGCGCTGCTGGAGACGCCGAGATCCGCGCTGCCCGCCGGCGCATATCCGGCGGCGGGACAGGCGAGACAGCCGAGAAGGCCGACGTGATAGTGGTCGGCGCCGGGCCGGCCGGCTCGGCCGTTGCCTATTACCTGGCGACGGCCGGCCTCGATGTGCTGATGCTCGAGAAGACCCATTTCCCCAGAGAAAAGGTCTGCGGCGACGGGCTGACCCCTCGGGCGGTCAAGGCTCTTACCGCCATGGGTGTCTCGACGCCGGAGGGCGACGGCTGGCTGCGGAATAGGGGCCTGCGGATCATCGGCGGGGGCGGCCGGATCGAGCTCGACTGGCCCGAGCTGTCCAGTTATCCGGGCTACGGGCTCGTCCGGCAGCGTGCCGACTTCGACCAGATGCTTGCCCGGCACGCCGAGAAGGCCGGGGCCAGGCTGCTCGAGGGCACCGCTGTCACGGGGCCGCTGCTGGACGACAGGACCGGCCGTATCACCGGCGTGACGACCAAGGATGGCCAGAAGTTCAGCAGCCGGATGGTAGTCGCTGCCGATGGCAATTCCTCCCGGCTGTCCGTGGCGATGGGCCTGCACAAGCGCGAGGACCGGCCGCTCGGCGTGGCAGTGCGTACCTACTACACCTCGCCCAGGCACGACGACAACTATCTCGAGGCGTGGCTCGACCTCTGGGATGGCACCTCATTGCTCCCCGGTTACGGCTGGATTTTCGGCATGGGAGACGGGACGTCCAACGTCGGGGTTGGCCTCCTGAACACCTCGGCAGGCTTCGGCGAGATCGACTACCGCGATCTGCTACGGCGGTGGCTGGCGACCATGCCGCATGAGTGGGGATTCACCGAAGAGAACAGGACCGAGCCGATCCGCGGCGCCGCGCTGCCGATGGCCTTCAACCGGACCCCGCACTACACCAAGGGCCTGCTGCTCGTGGGGGACGCGGGTGGAATGGTCAACCCGTTCAACGGCGAGGGCATCGCTTATGCCTTGGAGTCCGGCGAGCTCGCGGCGCGGGTGATCACCCAGGCGCTGGCCCGGACCACGGCCGCGGGCCGCGAGCGGGTCCTGCAGACCTATCCGCGCCAGCTCAAGGACGCCTACGGCGGCTACTACACCCTCGGCCGGGTCTTCGTCGAGCTGATCGGTAAGCCGTCGTTCATGAAGTTCGCGACGAAGCACGGCATCAAGCGCCCGGCGGTCATGCGGTTCAGCATGAAGCTCCTGGGCAACTTGACCGAAACCCGCGGCGGAGACGCCGTGGACCGACTCCTCAACGCGGTGTCTAAGATGACGCCGGCGGCCTGATCCAGACAAAGGGGGTGACAGCGCGATGAGCCTGTACGTGCCGATCCTGGCGCTCGGCATCCTCTCGACGGTGTTCGCTGTGTTCTCACTGGTGGCTGGTTCGATAGCTGGCCCGAAGCGGTGGAACAGGGCCAAGCTGGAGACCTACGAGTGCGGCATCGAGCCGACCAGGCAGCAGGGCAGCCGATTCCCTGTCAAGTACTACCTGACAGCGATGCTGTTCATCATCTTCGATATCGAGATCATCTTCCTGTACCCGTGGGCCGTGTACTTCGACAAGCTCGGGGCCTTCGGCTTGGTGGAGATGGTCACCTTCATCGTGACTGTGCTCGTCGCTTACGCCTACGTCTGGCGCCGCGGCGGGCTGGAGTGGGACTAGTCGATGGGTCTAGAGGAGAAGCTGCCGAGCGGCCTGCTGTTGACAACGGTCGAGAAGCTGGCCGGCTACGCCCGCAAGAGCTCCGTATGGCCGGCCACCTTCGGGCTGGCTTGCTGTGCGATGGAGCTGATGGCGACCGGCGGCCCGCGGCACGACATGGCCCGGTTCGGCATGGAGAAGACAGGGTCCACCCCCCGGCAGGCCGACCTGATGGTGGTAGCCGGGCGGGTCAGCCAGAAGATGGCGCCGGTGCTGCGGCAGATCTATGACCAGATGCCCGATCCCAAATGGGTCATCTCGATGGGGGTCTGCGCCTCCAGCGGCGGCATGTTCAACAACTACGCGATCGTCCAGGGCGTGGATCACATCGTGCCGGTCGACATTTACCTGCCCGGCTGCCCGCCACGGCCGGAGATGCTGCTGGACTCGATCGTCAAGCTGCACGACAAGATCCAGAACATGAAGCTGGGTGTCAACAGAGAGCGCCAGATCACTGATCTCGAGGAGGCCGGCCTCCGGCGGCTGCCGCTCGTGACCGCTCCCGGCCATGCGCACCTCGATGAGCCGCCCGAGTATGAGCTCGAAGGCATTCCCAGGGCGGCAGAGCAGCAGCACGGGCGGCTGGCATGAGCGAGGCGGACAGCAGCCAGCAGCCAGCGGTGCCAGATCCGGCCGATCTGGCCGGCCGGGAGCGGCTGACTCAGCCGGTGGTGCGGACCGGCATGTTCGGCGCCAGCGGCACTGGTGACACCTCTGGCTACGGCGGCTTGCAGGTCCGCCGGCCCCCGCGGGTGGCCAGCCCGCGGCCATACGGGTCGTACTTCGACGACATCGCCGACCGGCTCGCGGACGCTCTGGGCGCCGCCGGGAGCTCGTTCGGAACAGCAGTCGAGCAGGTCCTCGTCGCCAACGGCGACCTCACCTTCTACGTCCGCCGCGAGCACCTGCCGATGGTGGCCGCCCGGCTGCGCGACGACCCAACGCTGCGGTTCGAGCTGTGCCTCGGGGTGTCGGGCGTGCACTACCCGGGTGAGCAAGGTGCGGAGCTGCACGCCGTCTACCACCTGCTGTCCATCACGCACAACCGCAGGCTGCGCGTGGAGGTCACCGCGCCGGACGCCGACCCGCATATCCCGTCGCTGACCAGCGTGTACCCGACCTGCGACTTCCACGAGCGGGAGACCTGGGACTTCTTCGGCGTGATCTTTGACGGTCACCCCGCGCTGACCAGGATCGAGATGCCGGACGACTGGCGCGGGCACCCGCAGCGCAAGGACTACCCGCTCGGCGGCATCCCCGTCGAGTACCGCGGCGCCACCATCCCGCCGCCTGACGAGCGGAGGTCTTACGAGTGACCGCTCCTGCTGACCATCAGACGCACGGTGCCACCGCGACTGGCACCGCACGACCGACAGGCCCGGCTGGCCCAGCCAGCGACACCGGTCAGGACGACGCCCGTTCTCATGCCGATCCGTACGAGATGAGCTCGGGTGACGACTACGACGAGGGGCGCGTCTACCACGTCACGGGCCAGGACTGGGACGAGGTCGTTGCGGCCGCCGACGACCTACACAGCGACGAGAAGCTGGTCGTCAACATGGGTCCGCAGCACCCGTCGACGCACGGCGTGCTGCGCCTGGTGCTAACGCTCGACGGCGAGAGCGTCAACGAGGTCCGGCCGGTGATCGGCTATCTTCACACCGGCATCGAGAAGAACATGGAGTTCCGTACCTGGACGCAGGGCACGACGTTCTGCACCCGGATGGACTACCTGGCGCCGTTCTTCAACGAGGCGGTGTTCTGCCTCGCGGTGGAGAAGCTTCTCGGCATCGAGGCGGAAGTCCCCGATCGGGCCCAGGTCATCCGCGTCCTGATGATGGAGCTGAACCGGATCGCCTCGCACCTGATGGCGATCGGCACGTTCGGCATGGAACTCGGCGCCACCACCGTTTTCCTCTACGGCCTCCGCGAGCGCGAGAAGACGCTCGACCTTTTCGAGCTGATCACCGGCCTGCGGATGAATCATGCGTTCATCCGGCCCGGCGGGGTCGTGCAGGACCTGCCGGCCGGTGCGATCGAGCGGCTGGGCGAGTACCTGAAGGTGCTGCCAGGCCTGCTCGGCGAGATCCGGGCGCTGCTCGACTCGCAGCCGGCCTACCTCGCCCGGACTAAGAACGTCGCCACCCTGGACGTGACCGGCTGCATGGCGCTCGGCGTTACCGGCCCGATCCTGCGCTCCGCCGGGCTGCCCTGGGACCTGCGCAAGAGCCAGCCGTACTGCGGCTATGAGACGTACGACTTCGACGTGCCGACTCAGCAGACCGCCGACGTCTACGGCCGGTACATAGTCCGGATGGACGAGATCGACCAGTCGCTGCGCATCGTCCAGCAGTGCGTGGACCGGCTTACCGGACCCCGGCCGGCCGACGATCCGGTCATGATCCGCGACGCCAAGATCGGCTGGCCAGCCCGGCTGGCGCTTGGCCCGGACGGGATGGGCAACTCGCCCGATCACATCGCGCACATCATGAGCCAGTCGATGGAGGCCCTCATCCATCACTTCAAGCTGGTGACGGAAGGGTTCCGGGTTCCCGGCGGTCAGGCGTACGCGGCCGTCGAGTCGCCGAGGGGCGAACTCGGCTGTCACGCGGTGAGCGAAGGCGGGACCAGGCCGTGGCGTGTCCACTTCCGGGATCCCTCGTTCACTAACCTGCAGGCGGTCTCTGCGATGTGTGAGGGCGGCATGATCGCCGACGTGATCGCCGCGGTCGCCAGCATCGACCCTGTTATGGGAGGCGTGGACAGGTAATGGCGCTGAGCGAGGAAGCGCGCGCCCGGCTTGCGCAGCAGGCCGCCGAGATCATCGGCCGGTATCCGAGATCGCGCTCGGCCCTGCTGCCGTTGCTGCACCTGGTGCAGTCGGAGGAGGGATACGTATCGGCGGACGGCATCGAGTTCTGCGCGCAGCAGCTCGGTCTGACCGAGGCTGACGTCACCGGCGTCCTGTCCTTCTACACCATGTACAAGCAGAAGCCCGTCGGGGAGTACCACGTCGGGGTGTGCACGAATACACTCTGCGCGGTCATGGGCGGCGACGTCATTCTCGCCGACCTTCGCGAGCATCTCGGCGTTGGCGTCGACGAGCCCACTGAGGACGGAAAGGTCAGCTACGAGCACGTGGAGTGCAACGCGGCCTGCGACTACGCGCCTGTCGTCATGGTGAACTGGGAGTTCTTCGACAACATGACCCCGGCAAAGACCAGGGATCTGGTGGACGGCCTGCGGACCGGCATGGCGAAGGCGCCGAGCCGGGGCGCGCCGAGGCTCTGCACATGGAAGCAAGCCAGTCAGATCCTGGCGGGCTTCCCCGACGACCAGGCCACCGGCGGGCACACGGCGGGCGAGCCCACGCTTGCCGGTCTGCGGATCGCAAAAGAGCAGGGCTGGACCCCCGGGAGTTCGGAGTGAGCACGATCCTGACTCCCGCGCTGACCGCGGACTGGGACGAGCCGACGTCGTTCGAGCTCGCCACCTACGAGCGGAACGGCGGTTACCGCGCCCTGCGCAGTGCCCTGGCGACCCCACCCGACCAGATCATCCAGATGGTCAAGGAGTCCGGCCTGCGCGGTCGCGGCGGCGCCGGCTTCCCGACCGGGAACAAGTGGGGCTTCATCCCTCAGGGTGACGGCAAGCCGCACTACCTGGTGGTGAACGCCGACGAGTCCGAGCCGGGCACCTGCAAGGACATCCCGCTCATGCTCGCCAACCCGCAGGCGCTCATCGAGGGTGCGATCATCGCCGCGTACGCGATCCGGGCGAGCCACGCCTTCATTTATGTGCGCGGCGAGGTGCTGCACGTGGTCCGCCGGCTGCACCACGCCGTGGCCGAGGCCTACCAGGCCGGCTACATCGGTAAGAACATCCTCGGCTCGGGCTTTGACCTTGAGGTAGTCGTGCACGCCGGCGCGGGAGCATATGAGTGCGGCGAGGAGACGGCGCTGCTGGAGTCGCTCGAAGGCAAGCGCGGCCAGCCGCGGCTCAAGCCGCCGTTCCCGGCGATCGCCGGGCTGTACGCCTCTCCGACCGTGGTCAACAACGTTGAGTCGATTGCAAGCGTCCCGTCCATAGTCGGGAACGGGGCCGCCGCGTTCGCAGCCCTCGGCACCGAGCGGTCGAAGGGCTTCGGCATCTTCTCGCTGTCCGGGCATGTGACGACTCCGGGGCAGTACGAGGCGCCACTCGGCGTCACGCTCCGCCAGCTGCTCGAGCTCGCGGGCGGCGTCCGAGCCGGGCACCGGCTGAAGTTCTGGACGCCGGGCGGTTCGTCGACACCGATCTTCACCGACGAGCACCTGGATGTGCCGCTGGACTTTGAGGGCGTCGGCGCGGCTGGCTCGATGCTGGGGACCAGGGCGCTGCAGATCTTCGACGAGACGACATGCATCGTGCGGGCCACGCTCCGGTGGATGGAGTTCTACCAGCATGAGTCGTGCGGCAAGTGCACGCCGTGCCGGGAGGGCACCTACTGGATCGTGCAGCTGCTCGAGGGACTCGAGAAGGGCCAGGGCAGCGACGCCGATCTCGACAAGCTGCTGGACATCTGCGACAACATCCTCGGCCGTGCCTTCTGCCCGTTCGGCGACGGCGCCGTGAGCCCGGTGCAGTCGGCCATCAAGTATTTCCGGGACGAGTTCATCGAGCACCGCAAGTACGGCGGATGTCCGCTCGACCCGGCCGCGTCCGTGCTATTCGCCGAGGAGAGCGTCCGATGACCGTGCAGACCGCCGGACCGGCGGGCGGGGAGGTCGCCAAGCCTGCCGACGGCGTTCGGGTGACCATCGACGGGTTCGAGATCACCGTCCCCAAGGGCACCCTGATCATCCGCGCGGCCGAGCTGCTGGGCATTCAAATCCCGCGGTTCTGCGACCACCCGCTGCTTGATCCCGTCGGTGCCTGCCGACAGTGCCTTGTCCAGGTCGAAGGCCAGCCAAAGCCGCCCGCGTCCTGCACGACGACGGTGACGGACGGCATGGTAGTCCGCACCCAGCTCACCTCGCCGGTGGCGGAGAAGGCCCAGCGCGGCGTCATGGAGATGCTGCTGGTCAACCACCCGCTCGACTGCCCGATGTGCGACAAGGGCGGTGAGTGCCCGCTGCAGAATCAGGCCATGTCGACGGGACAGGGCGAGAGCAGGTTCACCGGAACGAAGCGGACCTGGGCGAAGCCGATCGCGCTGTCCGCACAGGTGCTGCTCGACAGGGAGCGCTGCGTCTCGTGCGCACGCTGCACCCGGTTCGCCGACCAGATCGCCGGCGACCCGCTCATCGACCTGCTCGAGCGCGGCCCTTATCAGGAAGTGGGCGTGGCGGAGGGCGTGCCGTTCGACTCCTACTTCTCTGGCAACACTGTCCAGATCTGCCCGGTCGGCGCGCTCACTGGCGCCTCGTACCGGTTCCGCGCCCGCCCCTATGACCTCGTGTCGACGCCGAGCGTCTGTGAGCACTGCGCGGCTGGCTGCCGCCAGCGGACGGACCATCGCCGTGGCGCGGTCACCCGGCGGCTCGCGGGCAACGATCCGGCGGTCAACGAAGAGTGGAACTGCGACAAGGGCCGGTGGGCGTTCACCTACGCGACGCTGCCGGACCGGCTGGATTCACCGCTGGTCAGGGATACGACCGGAGTGCTGCAGCCAGCTTCCTGGCCGGAGGCCATCGCCGCGGCCGCCCGCGGGCTGGCTGCTGCGCGCGGCCGCGCTGGCGTGCTGACAGGCGGTCGGCTGACCGTCGAAGATGCCTACGGCTACGCGAAATTCGCCCGGGTAGCGCTCGGCACGAACGACATTGACATGCGCGCCCGCCCCCACTCGGCCGAGGAACTGGAGTTTCTCGCCGATCACGTGGCGGGGAAGCCGGGGCTGAGCTACGCCGAGCTGCAGCAGGCGCCGACGGTGCTCCTCGCTGGGCTTGAGCCCGAGGACGAGTGCCCGATTGTGTTCCTGCGGCTGCGCAAGGCGGTCCGGACGGGCAAGATGCGGGTGTACTCGGTAGCGGCACTGGCCAGTCGTGGCGTGGCCAAGCTGTCGGGCACGCTCGTTCCGACGGTTCCCGGAGCAGAAACAGCCGCGCTCGCGGCCCTGGCGGACGAGACCGAGTCGGCCGCCGCCGCCGGTCTGCGGGAGCCGGGCGCGGTGATTCTGGTCGGCGAGCGTCTCGCCGAAGTTCCTGGCGCGCTGTCCGCGGCCGCGCGGCTGGCGAGCGCGACGGGCGCCAGGCTCGCGTGGATTCCCCGGCGGGCTGGTGAGCGCGGCGCCATTGAGGCGGGCGCGCTGCCGACCCTGCTGCCTGGCGGTCGGCGCATCGGCGCTGCCGGGGCGACCGGTGATGTTGCCAGGGTCTGGGGCACCAGCTCGCTGCCTGTCTCGGCGGGCCGCAGTACCAGCGAGATCCTCGCGTCGACGGCGGACGGGACTATCGCGGCGCTGCTGATCGGCGGTGTGGATCCTGACGACTTGCCGGATCCGGTGACCGCGCTGGCGGGCATCGAGGCGGCGGGCTTCGTCGTCAGCCTCGAGCTGCGCGTCAGTGCCGTGACCGACCGGGCCGACGTGGTCTTCCCGGTGGCCGCGGTGGCCGAGAAGCAGGGGACGTTCGTGAACTGGGAAGGCAGGCCTGGCTCGTTCGATGCTGCGCTTTCCGTGCCGACGGTCCGGACCGACCTGCATGTGCTGGCCGCGCTGGCCGATGAAATGGACGTGCATCTGGGCCTGCCCGATGTCGAGTCCGCTCGCCGCGAGCTCACGGAGCTGACGGAGTCACCCGTCGCGTCCGGCCAGGTCGGCGACACCGCCCCTGTGGGGCGCATCGACCAGCTGGCGCCGGAGCGTCCGGGTCCTGGCCGGGCGCTGCTGGCAACCTGGCATAATCTCCTCGATGCTGGGCGCCTGCAGGACGGCGAGCCGAATCTCGCTGCCACGGCGCCCGCTGCCGTAGCCCGGATGTCCGCCGCGACAGCGGCTGAGGCCGGCACTGCCGATGGCGCCAAGGTAACCGTGGCGACCCGCCGCGGTGCCATAACAGTTCCCGTGGAGATCACAGATATGCCTGACCGCGTCGTCTGGCTGCCGGCTAACTCGGCAGGCAGCGCCGTCCGGCGTCAGCTTGCCGCCGGACACGGCAGTGTGGTCTCGATTCGGAGCGCTGAATGACTGGCCTTGCGTCCGTCGCTCTGGCCGCCGGGCAGCCGGCCAGTAACGTGCCGACGCTGGCCAGCTTCGGGCACGACGCGTGGTGGATAGTCATCCTCAAGGTGCTCATCATCTTCGTGTTCTTGATGCTCGGCACCCTGTTCATGATCTGGGCCGAGCGGAAGGTCATCGGCCGGATGCAGCAGCGGCCAGGACCGAACCGAGCTGGCAAATTCGGCCTGCTCCAATCGCTGATGGATGGCATCAAGCTGCCGCTGAAGGAAGACATCATCCCGCGCGGCGTGGACAAAATACTGTTCATCCTGGCGCCGGCGATCGCGACCATACCGGCGTTCATCGGCTTCGCCGTCATTCCCTGGGGCCCGATCGTCTCGATCTTCGGGCACCGGACGCCGCTCCAGCTCACCGACCTGCCGGTCGCGGTGTTGCTGATCCTCGCGATGAGCTCGATGGGCGTCTACGGAATCGTGCTGGCCGGCTGGTCGTCCCGCTCGCCCTACCCGCTGCTCGGCGGGCTGCGCAGCTCGGCCCAGGTGATCAGCTACGAGATCGCGATGGGCCTGGCATTCGTCCCGGTCTTCCTGTACGCAGGCTCGCTGTCGACGTCCGACATCGTCGCGGCCCAGATCCATGGTGCGCAGTTTCACATTTTCGGCTTCATCTGGCACTGGCCGTCCTGGTACGCGATCCTGCTGCTTCCGTCGTTCGTGATCTACGTGCTCACCATGGTCGGGGAGACCAACCGGCTGCCGTTCGACCTGCCCGAGGGCGAAGGCGAGATCGTCGCCGGTCACATGACCGAGTACTCATCGCTGAAGTTCGCGCTGTTCTACCTCGCTGAGTACGTGAACATGTTCACCGTCTCCGCGCTGGCCACCACGCTGTTCCTCGGCGGCTGGCGGGCGCCCTGGCCGATTTCGGCGTGGGCGACCTTCGACAACGGCTGGTGGCCGGTGCTGTGGTTCCTTCTCAAGGTCGCCGCGTTCATGTTCTTCTTCATCTGGCTGCGCGGCTCGCTGCCGCGGATCCGCTACGACCAGCTGATGCGATTGGGCTGGAAGGTTCTGATCCCGTCGGCGCTCGCCTGGACGCTGATTGTGGCCACCGCCAGGGTGTACCGCCAGCAGGGCGCGAGCCCGGCTGTCTACATCATCGGCGGCGGGATCGTGGTGGTCCTGCTAGCGCTGCTATGGAGCTGGGAGTCGTCCGGCCAGCGGGAAGAGCGGCTGGCGGCCGAGGCCGAGGAAGAGCGACTTGCGGCCGGCGGCGAGCCCGAGCCGGAGCCAGCGTTCCCCACGCCGCCCATGGATCTCCCCCACTACCACGGCATCGGCGTGGCAACGAGCAAGCCCGTGCTGGCCGGGGTGGCCGACGACGAGGCACAGGAGGTGACCAGTGGCTGACTTCCTCGGCCCGGTCAAGGGCTTCGGTGTCACCTTCCGGCAGATGTTCAAGAAGGTTGACACCGTCCAGTACCCGGAGCAGATGCTTCCCACGGCGCCCCGCTTCCATGGGCGTCACCAGCTCAACCGCTGGCCGGACGGGCTGGAGAAGTGCATCGGCTGCGAACTGTGCGCGTGGGCCTGTCCGGCGGATGCGATCTACGTGGAGGGTGCTGATAACACCCCGGAGGAGCGGTACTCGCCTGGTGAGCGATACGGCCGCGTCTACCAGATCAACTACCTCCGCTGCATCCTGTGCGGGCTGTGTATCGAGGCGTGCCCCACCAGGGCGCTGACCATGACCAACGATTACGAACTCGCGGACGACAGCCGCGAGAACCTGATCTGGACGAAGGAGCAACTGGTCGCTCCGCTGCAGCCGGGCATGGAAGCGCCGCCGCACCCCATGCGGCTCGGCGAGACCGAGAAGGACTACTACCAGCTCGGTGCCATGCTGGCCAGATCCCAGGCAGCACAGTCGCCGCACGGGGAGGAAGAGCAGTGACGGGCGGTCACGCGTTGATCCTGGCCGGACCGGCGGCCGAGACCACCCGACTGCTTACGTTCTGGGTCTTGGCGATCGCATCGGTGACGGCCGCCCTCGGCATGGTGCTCGCGCGCCGGGCTGTGCACTGCGCGCTGTTGCTGGCCGTGGTCATGCTCTCGCTGGCCGTCTTCTACGCGATGGAGGGCGCGCCGTTCCTGGCCTTCGTCCAGGTGATCGTCTACACCGGTGCCGTGCTGATGCTGTTCCTGTTCGTGCTGATGATCGTCGGCATCACCGCGGCCGACGCCATCATCGAGACGATCCGCGGCCAGTGGCTGTGGGCGTTCATCGGACTCGTCGCCAGCCTCGCGCTGCTGATCCTCACGATCGGGCACGCCGTCCTCCCGAGCCCGTCCGGCAAGGCCAGCGCGCAATTCGGCAACGCGAATGTGACCTCGCTGGCCCATCTCATCTTCACCAAGTACGTCTACCCATTCGAAATCACGAGCGCTCTGCTGATCACTGCCGCTGTCGGCGCGATGGTGCTGGCGCATCGCGAGCGGCTGAAGCCCAAGCCCACCCAGCGAGAGATGGCCGCCGCGCGGATAGCCGGCGGCCATCCGGCGCCGCTCCCCGGGCCGGGAACCTACGCCCAGCACAACGCCGTCGACATGCCGGCCCTGCTGCCCGACGGGAGCCAGTCCGAGCTGTC
>Ga0126371_10001607_pt1 | contig 19201 bp, 12 predicted proteins | sample PanSoiMetaPlot_4_FD_110145 | JGI IMG/M metagenome (GOLD analysis project Ga0126371, IMG submission 110145) | Tropical forest soil microbial communities from Panama - MetaG Plot_4 | ecosystem: Environmental > Terrestrial > Soil > Tropical forest > Bulk soil | place: Panama | collected 2016-02-17 | reverse complement strand
GTCTCATCGGAATGAGCGAGGACGCCATTGGCGAATGCGGCTTCGATGGGTCCGCACACTATTCTTGAAGCGAAGACGGTTGCGACCTCTTTTCCACCATACGCCTGCGCAAACTGCAAAGCCGCGCGGCCGGGCGGTAATTCGGAACCTGACATCATTGCGGCAAAGGTGTCCAGGACATGATGCTTCGTCTTTTCCAGGACTTCCTCTGGGAGCGGACGCGTCCCGGCCTGGCTCATGTAACTGCTGAGATTTTCCATGACCTCGCTGGTCGCTGGAGACGGCAGAGGCTCGTCCTGCTCAAAAAGGGGTTGGGCAAAAGTGCCGCAGCATGGAAGAGCTGTGGATAACATGGCCAAGCCCGCAAACTCAAACACGCCACGCCGCGTAAGAGCGCGACCGCTTGGGGCCGGCTCTTGGATCCTTTGCGCAGATCCCATTTTGTGGCCCTCCTTTGGGGCAGACGGCGCCCGGAACAAACTGATTTGTGAGCGGCGCCTAGAGGACGACTCCGCTGGGTTCTGACGATATTTCATAGAAGAATCTAATACCTGAAAAAAGGATTAATTTCTCTTTAGATAGAAGGGGCACCTTCGGCGACCTTGACACTACACGTACCCACTACTCTGCGAGTCCCTTCATGACGCGATAAAGCTCATTCTTTGCTTCGAAGCCGATGCCGGGAATATCCGGCAATCTGACATGACTGTTTTCGACCGGGATACCGTCTGCAAATCCGCCGAAAGGCTGGAAGATCCCTGGGTAGGATTCATTGCCGCCTAGACCGAGGCCTGCCGCAATGTTGAGCGACATCTGGTGGCCACCATGGGGAATGCAGCGCGCTGGAGACCAGCCATATTCCTTCAGCATTTCGAGGATCCGCAGATACTCCACAAGGCCGTAACTCAGCGCGCAGTCGAATTGCAAAACGTCCCGATCGCGCCGCAGGCCCGCGTACCGGATAAGGTTGCGCGCGTCCTGCAAGGAGAAGAGATTCTCTCCGGTGGCCATCGGTCCGGAATAGTGGTCAGCGAGCTTGGCCTGGAGTTCGTAATCGAGGGGATCGCCCGGTTCTTCGTACCAGCGAAGACCATAGGGAGCGAGTGCCCGCGCATAGGCGATAGCCGTCTCCGAGTCGAAGCGCCCGTTGGCATCGACCGCCAACTGATCCGGAGTTTTCAAGATCTTGAGCACGGCTTCGATGCGGCGCAAATCCTCGGAGAGAGGCGCACCGCCAATTTTCATTTTTACGACGGAGTAGCCGAGGGCGAGATAGCCTCGCATTTCGTCCTGCAAGGCGGAGAGGTTTTTGTTGGGGTAGTAATAGCCGCCCGCGGCGTAAACGAACACTTTGCTGTCGAAGCGTCCCTCCCGATAGCGGTTTGCCAAGAGGCGATATAAAGGCATGGCGGCAACTTTTGCGACCACGTCCCAAACGGCCATATCCAGCACACCGACGGCCACGGCGCGCTCGCCATGCCCTCCGGGTTTTTCGTTGCGCATGACGATGGCCCAAATGCGATGCGGATCGAAGTTTTCGCCTGTCTTGTCGAGCAGCGACTCGAGAGTGGCAGCCCTGAGACGAGGAAGGAAGCGGTCGCGCAAGAGCCCGCTAGGCGCGTACCGACCATTCGAATGGAAGCCATATCCGACAATGGGCTTGCCGTCCCGCACGGCGTCGGTGACGAGCGCCAGGACGCTCACCGTCATCTGGCTAAAGTCGATGTAGGCGTTGCGAATTTCCGACTTGATCGGGACGACCGTCTCACGGATATCGACGATGCGCACGGTGAGTCCTTTTCTGTGCTGCAACTACCACGATGAAAACGAAAGCCGTTAGCTGTGTTGCAACAGTGGCCGAAGCTCTCTAATAACGCTGACACTTTCAAGATGGAAGATTCTGTCGATCAGATTCGAGCATTTCGTCGCGCCGAAGACGGGCGTGATGAGGTCGGTAGCCTTGGCGACAACTTCGTCACGAGCCATGGGATTTTCTGGCGTTCCACGAACGTTGTCGACCCGCTCAGTGAGGTGAGAGCCATCCGTCAGCGTAACGTCGACGATGGACACGCGCAACGGCATCAGACGCTCCAACTCGGGATCTGGAATGAGTTGCACCTTGGCCCGTTCTCGAAGAACCGCGGGGTCTTTCAAGCGCTCCTTGTCATGCGCTGAAGCAAAGGTAACCGTTTTTTCGAGAAGCATTACAGCAATCATGTGCTGCAAGCAGATGTCCGGAATTTCACGGTTGTTGACGATGGCGGCTTCATCCGTTGCAAGTCGCACGGACACTTGCCGCACTTGCGCGGAGTCAAACGGATGCTGCTTGCGCAAAATAGTTAAGGCATCGAGTGCCGCCTGAATCGGCGAACCCACGGGCCATTTCTTAATGTTGGTGCGCGTTACTTCGTAGCGCTCGCCGAGTTTGTCGATCAGCCCCGCCGGGTCGGCGTGGGGATTGTAAGCCGCGAAAAAATTATCTTTTCCCGAGAGGATGTCATCGACACCGGTCCAACCCGCCTGCACAAGCAACGCGGAAGTCACTCCGCTGCGCGCCGTCATGCCGCCAAAGTGAAACGCTTTCTGCACATGCTCAGTGTCGCGATTCCATGCGCCGAGGCCCGAGGATTGATGCGCCGTGTAGCCCAATACCCAGCGCATCTGCTGAGCGTTCAAGCTTGCGGCGCAACTTGCCGCTGCTGCCGCACCAAAAAGGGGAGAAATACTATGCGTGCTCCAATGACTCTCGGCCTCAAAGCGTTGACCGCCCAGAGTCATGGTAAAGCGCGGACCAATGTCGTAGCCGAGCGCCGCAGCGCGCAAAAAATGCGTTCCGCTTATGCCAAACCGCTCGCCTGCTGCCAGAGCAGCGGGAACGACCGCACAACCGGGATGGGATTGTGAAGGAGAGTGCGAATCGTCGGTCTCATCGGCATGCGAGAGCACGCCGTTTGTCAACGCCGCTTCGATCGGGCCGGACAGGAAATTCGAGGCCACGACCGTGGCGACGTCCCGGCCGCCGTAGGAGCGAGCGAACTCTAGTGCCTTGCGCCCGGGAGGCAACTCCGAACCCGAAATCATCGCCGCCAGTGTATCGAGCACATGCTGCTTGGTTTTTTCAACAACCTCGTCTGGCAGATCGCGGGAGCGTGCTTCGCTCATGTACCTGCTGAGGCGTTCCATGATGGCGCTTGTTTCTTGTGCGGCGCTTGGGTCAAGCGGAGCGCAGGCGGACACGAGCTCGGGTGGAAGTGTGGCAGCCGCGATGGCCAGGCCGGCGATCTCGAAGAGGCCGCGACGGGTTAAAGACGACCTACCACACTGCTCTTTCGTACCGTCACCCTTATCCTGTTTCATGACTCTTTGTTTTCCTTCCTGGTGAACAAAGGCAACCGCACAACCTTAGCGCCGATTTGTGCCGACGATCGAGAGGTTACGCGATGCTCCCCGAGGCAGACTCAAAATAGCATTACCCCATCGTCGTGCGCAGGTCCGACTCGATTCGGTTTTAAGGTTGCCTCAACCGAGGCGGGCTGAGGCCTGGCCAAGAGTGCCGCCGCCAATCCACAACCGGCCGCAAAAGAAAGCCACAAACCGGGAACCGCAAGGTTTCCAGTGAGGTGAATGAAATAGGTGCTGATAGCGGGCGTAAAACCGCCAAAGATGGCGGTTGCCAGGCTATAGGCAAGTGAGAAGCCGGAGGTCTTTACGTTGACAGGCATGATCTCCGTTAGAAAAACCACCATTGCGCCGTTGTAACTGCCGAAGATCCACGAGAGCCAGAGTTCCACGCTCAACAACCTTGCGAAGGACGGCGCGCGCACCAGCCATAACATGACAGGATAGGCAGTGATGAGCATCAGCGTTGTGAAAATGAGGAGTAAGGGTCGCCGCCCGACTCTATCCGAAAGAGCGCCCATCACCGGAAGCCAGAAGAGATTGGACGCACCCACGCACATCGTCACGATCAAACTGTCCTTGTTGCCAAGACGCAGAACGGAGCTGCCGAAAGTTGGCGTATAGGCTGTGATCATGTAGAAAGAAACGGTGGTCATCGTCACTAGCATGGTTCCGATAGCAACAATCCTCCAGTTCACCGAAAGCGAGCGTAGGGTCTCTGACGTGCTGGGGTGATGTTTGTGGCCCACGAACGCATTTGTTTCCTGAAGGGATCGTCGTAACCGAAACAGGACCGGAATAATCATGCAACCGAGGAGCAGCGGCACGCGCCATCCCCAAATCATCATTTTCTCAGGCGGAAGAATGACGCTCAGCACAACACCAACAAGCGCCGCAAACATGACCGCGACTTGCTGACTTGCGGACTGCCAACTTACATAGAAGCCTTTGTGACCCGGCGTGGCGATCTCTGCTAAATAGACTGAAACGCCGCCGAGTTCCATTCCGGCAGAAAAACCTTGGAGCAACCTGCCGAGCAGGACAAACAAAGGAGCCAGCAGCCCGATTGTGGCGTAACTCGGCATGCAGGCAATGGAGAAAATTCCCATAGACATGAGGCTGAGCGTTACCAGGAGGCCTGCGCGGCGGCCATGTTTGTCGGCATATGCGCCAAGCATGATGGCTCCCAGGGGGCGCATCAAAAAGCCTGCACCGAAGGTCATCAAGGACAACATCAACGACAAAAAGGGGTTGCCGGCGGGAAAGAAAGCTGCGCCGATAGCGGAGGCGTAATAGCCAAATACCATGAAGTCATACATCTCCAGAAAGTTTCCGCTGGACACGCGCACCACCGACCAGATCTTGGTGCGGCGATTAGAGGCGCTGAGCATGGGATTTCATTGTGGAAAGGACCTGTTATTTCTCAGTCTGTACGTAAAAGGCAAGCAGAATTACGCAAGCAGGCGGTCCACGATGACTCTCACGCAAGCGGAGCTTTGGCTGAGAAATTACTTCTGCTGGTTCACCTGCGAAGCAATCGCGGCTCCCAATTCTTCAGTGGAGGCGGTACCTCCGATGTCCGGGGTCCTCACGTTTCCTTGAGCCAATACATCCGCAATTGCGGCTTCGACGCCGTCAGCCGCTCGTAGTTCCCCCAAGTGCCTAAGCATCATGGCCCCAGACCAAATCTGTCCGATAGGGTTGGCGATTCCTTTTCCCGCGATGTCCGGCGCGGAACCGTGAACCGGTTCGAACATGGAAGGGAATTCCTTCTCTGGGTTCAAATTCGCAGAGGGAGCGATGCCAATCGATCCGACGACTGCGGGCCCAAGGTCGGAGAGAATGTCCCCGAAAAGATTTGAGCCCACAACGACGTCAAACCAATCGGGATGGCGGACAAAGTGAGCGGTAAGGATGTCGACGTGGAATTGGTCGGTTCGGACGGCCGGGTACTCCGCGGCCATGGCGCGAAAACATTCATCCCAGAACGGCATGGTATGAATGATGCCGTTCGATTTGGTTGCTGAAGTCAAATGCTTGTTTCGCTTGAGCGCCAATTCGAATGCATAGCGCAACACGCGATTGACCCCACGCCGCGTGAAAACCGTCTGTTGCACCGCCATTTCCTCGTCGGTTCCTTCATAAAGGCGCCCACCGATGTTCGAGTATTCCCCTTCATTGTTTTCACGGACAATACAGAATTCAATTTGACCGGGCTTCCAGTTCTTGAGCGGGCTTTCGATTCCCTCAAAAAGTCGCACCGGTCTTAGGTTCACGTATTGCCGGAAGCTGCGGCGGATCGGGATTAGTAAACCCCACAAGGAAACGTGGTCGGGAACATCAGGGTGTCCAACGGCACCGAGGAAAATAGCGTCAAAGGACCGGAGTTGCTCGATGCCATCCGAGGGCATCATTCTTCCGGTTTTGATATAGGTTTCGCAGCTCCAGTCCAGGCATTGCCAAGAAAAGTGGAATCCAAAGTGTTTGGCTGCGGCGTCCAGCACCCGCATGCCCTCAGGCACGACTTCCTTGCCGATGCCGTCTCCAGGAATCACCACGATGTGGAATGTCCGCATCGACAAGGCAGTCTAGCCTTTCTCCGTAGACAGCAAGGACGACAGGGTGCTCACATCAGCTGCTGATTCCAAGGTCTCCACAAAATCGATTACCTTTTCCGCCTTGGCTTTTGGCCATTCTGCGTATTCGGCGCAGCCCTGGAATTTCACTGCAGCTTCTGTGAAGGTCATGGGATCGGCGGGACTGCCTTTTCCAAAACCAGCGCGCCCGCCGATTGTCTGGCCGTCCTTGAGGTGAATTCTGAGAAGCGAGGTCATTTTGTCGTAACCCGCCTTCTCTGCTTCCGGATCCACGTAAAAATTGACTCGTCGAATCATGTTTTGAACATCCGCGCTTTGTACAATTTGATCCGTAAATTGGCCCAGGCCCGCTTTCCCGCGCAGGAGCAGAATGGCCAGGCAAAATTCCATGCTGAACTTGGCCTCGAGGCCAGTCTTAGGCTGGTGGTGCAGCAGCGTGGTGGTCATGTTGTGATTGGCGCCGACATCCACTTTCTCGACCTGCGCCGCTTGGATGTTGTTCGCCACGATCAGCCGCGCCAATTCCGTCATTGCCGGATGCGTCAGAGAGCCCGACGGATATGGCTTCAACGAGATTCCCGGCGAAGCAAACGTCCATGGTCCCCCCAAGCGATTCATAATTGCGCCGGGATCAAACGTTCCGCCAAACGCATGGAAAAAACCCCTTTCGGCTTCCAGGATTTGCTGCGCGGCGTCCCATCCCAGCGCGACCAGTTCCGCGGACACCACGCCGCTCTCCGCGGCGTGACCAGCCTGAAAGGGTTTGGTCATCGTTCCGAAGTTTTCCCGCAGCCCACCGGATTGGCTGGCCACCAAGCCAAAGCTGTTCAGCGTCTTCGCAAGGTCGAATCGCGATAGCTTGGCGCAAGCGGCAGCCGACCCAAACGGTCCGCACGTTCCCGTAGAATGAAATCCGTCCTGGTAATGGCGAGGTGAAATCGCCTCCGCTATCTTGCATTCCACCTCGACACCGAGGTGGTACGCCAGCATGAATTCTTTCCCTGAAACGCTTCTGCCTTCGGCTAGGGCAAGGATTGCAGGGAGCACGGGGACGGTAGGATGCACGAGAAGGCCGTACACGCGATCCTTTGCCGCCGAGAGTTGCGTGTCGTCAAAATCGTCCGCGTGAACCGATATCCCGTTGGCCCATGCGGCAAAGCGCGGAGAAGTTTTGAGTCCGGACCCAACGACTGTGGCCTTTCCGCTACACACACCGAGATGCTCAAGATAACGGCGGCAGATGGCACCGGTTTGGGCGCGAGAACCAGCGATAGCTAGACCCAAGCCGTCAAGGATCGACTTTTTCCCGAGTTCAATGACCTCGGCAGGAACATCTTCGTACCTGGTTTCGACCACGAACCTCCCCACGTAGTTCGTCAGTCCGTGGACCTGCGGAAAATCATCCCGCGAAGGCAATTGAGCTCCTTTGACAGAGAGGAAGAACGGACTCGAAGCAATTGCACTCAGGGATGTCTTGGCGAACTCGCGTCTGAGCATGACGGGTGTTGGGGGTCTCCTACGGCTGTATATCGTACACCCGCACTTCAGCGTCCTTGCCTTCGTGGTGAGGCACGGCCAGATAGTAGCGATTGAGTTCCGGAACGAGAATGCCGGTTTTTGCGCGAAAGCTTCCTTGCACGCGTCCCAGGAGGGAGTAGCGATCGGCGTCCAGCTGTTGAAAAACGTCGAGGTAGCCGTCTCCGGCAAGATAGATTCGCTTGTACTTTGCATCGTAAGCGGCATCATCCACCATGCCAACGGAGGGAAGCTCGGAGATGACTTTGCCTGAATCTGAATTCAGAACGATCAGTTTCCCTGGATTTCGTGTGGAAACAAAGAGACGGTGATTCACTTCGTCGAAGGCCATGGCGACATTGCTTTTGTCTCCAGCGGGCAAGGGCCAAGTGGCCAGCAGAGAGCCCTTATTGCGATCGAGAACGCCGATATCGTTCTGGCCCGTAATGTTGCAAAAGAGCCGTGGGCCAGACTTCTCCAATACGAGGGCCTCTACATGGTTGGACTTGATTTTGATGTCGCGAAGTTTCTTGGAAGTATTTGTGTCAATGATACTGATCAAAGAATAAGGAGTATGCGCCTCCCGTCCGCCGTTTACCACATACAGATAGTGTGTCGCGGGATCGTAAGCGATGGAGTCAGCGTCGATGGACACTCTGATCTCGCCGAGCGGTTTATACGTGTCGCTGTCATAGATTCTGACGGCCGAAGCGTCGCCTTCGACGACAAAGAGTTTCTTTAGATCCTCTCGATACAGGATGGCGTGGGGTGCCTTTGCATCTTCAATTGTTTGGATACGCGTGTTTGTCGCGGTGTCCAGCACGTCCACCTTGTCATTCTCCTCGTCGGTGAGAAAAAGTCTGTGACCGTCGATGTCAGGGGCGAAATGATCGAAATCGCCGTCCTTGAGTCCCGGTAAAGGAATTGTAGCAACGAGCTTGAGTGCCTCTTTTGTTTGCGCCGTAACGGGGAGGGGACATGATACAAACAACACAAATAGGAAAAATCGCCCATATTTCATCGCGTCCTCCATGATCGCTCTGGCCGGTAAAGGGTTGCTTCGGCGGAATTCAATTCCGGCTAGAAAGCGTGCCTTTCTCGACAGTCCGCGGAACAATGGCATCTAATTTCTTTCTCTGGCCTCGTCATACTCGGGGAGGCCCGCCGGTCGAGTCAACACTTGTCTGGGACCGGACAAGAGACGAGTGGTGTCCGGTCCATGTCAAATCCCTCAATTTATGGCGAAGAAAGCGCTTCGAATCCGGCTCCGGCTAAACAGAAATTAATGTTGGTTTAAGTTGGTGCGAGGGCGGATGAATTATTCTCTGACTGGCCGCTCCGTGGTGAAGTTTGCGCTGCACTGCAGAACCATCTCTTGCAATTCGAGTGACCAAAATCCAAATTGTTTTGCTGTGGAGAGAAAATGAAGAAACGGTTTCTGATCCTGACGATGATCCTTGCCGTTTTGGGAGTGGGCGCGCGGGCTCAAGACGGCACTCCTCTGAAACTCCTCGAAACCTTTAAACTGTCTCCCGACATTAAAGGAAATTTCGATCACTTTGCAATTGACCTCAAAACCAACCGGCTGTTCGCCACGCCGGAGGCCTACAAGGCTGTGCTTGTTTTCGATGTGCAGAGTGGGAAAGTGATTCACACGATTCGAGGCATCGAGAAACCTCATGCGATCCTTTATCGGGAAGACCTGCACCACTTGTACGTGACCGACGGGGAAGCCGGGGAGTTGAAGATTTTTGACAGCACAAATTATTCCTTGCTCTCGACCGTGAAGCTGCTGCTGGATGCGGACTCGATTGGATACGACCCGGAAACAAAACTCCTCTACATCGACAATGGTGGCGGCGATGTCCACGAAACTTACTCCATGATCAGCGTTGTGGATACGACCGCCGGGAAAAAGGTGGCCGACATGAAAGTGGATGGCGACACCCTCGAAGCTATGAGGCTTGAAAGGGCCAGCCCGAGAATGTACGTGAATAACAAAGCGAAGGGCCAGGTGGAGGTCATCGACCGGAGCAAGCGCGAGATCGTGGCGAGCTGGCCGGTTACCAAGAGCAAGACCAACGTCGCGATGGCGCTTGACGAGGCGAATCACCGCCTGTTTATTGCTTGCCGCGGTGGGGATATCGTGGTGTTTGATACAACCACCGGCAAGGAGCTTATGGCCCTACCGATCACCAAGGGAGTGGACGACCTGATTTATGATGCGGACAGCCGCCGTCTCTACGCCTCAGCCGATGGGAATGTAGACGTGTACGAGCAAACTGATCCTGATCACTACAAGCCGCTCGGGAAAGTGCCGACCGGCCCGTCAGGCCGGACATCTCTCTTGGTTCCAACTCTGAAGCGCTATTTCGTGGCTGTTCCACAACACGGGACGGAGAGCGCCGGAATCCTGGTTTTTGAAGTTCAATAGAAGCCGGCGGAGAACCGTGCGCCTTGCGCTCATCGAAGTAAGCGCGTGAGCTCAACGTGCGCTTTCAATCTGTCTTTGTGAACAAAATGACGAAGCATCCTCAGAGGAGGGTTACCTTGAGACTGCGTTTTACGAGAGTTTTGAAGCACTGCGCCCTCAGCACGGTGGCCATCGTTCTACTTGGCGCACTGGCCTCACCGGTGAACGCACAGAATTCGACCGTGGGGATTCGGGCCGGCCGCCTGTTTGACAGTAAGTCAGGCAGGATCCTTGAAAATCAGATCGTTCTTGTGGAAGGTGAGAAGATTTCGGCAGTGGGATCCGGCGACCAAGTGCAAATTCCTGCTGGGGCGCAGGTCATCGATCTGAGCAAAGCAACCGTTCTGCCCGGGTTGATTGACGGGCATACGCATGTGTTCGGGTTTGGTGTCGATGGCATCAAGCCTGGAGGCCCGCCGTTCGCGAGCCCCATCAATGATACTCGCGAGTACCGCACTCTACTGGCTCTTGCTAACGCACAAAAGGATCTTCGCGCAGGGTTCACAACCTTGCGGGACTTGATGAGCCACGGCGGAGGGTACGCGGACGTTGATATCAAGAGAGCCATAAACCGTGGTTATTTCCAAGGCCCGCGCATGCAGGTTTCGACGATGGGGCTGGTGGCCACCGGCGAAGGTATTTTGGGCTCGCCGGAGGTCAGTTTGCCCGGAAACTATCAGGCCGTTGACAATCCCTGGGCGGCGCGCCAGGCCGTTCGGGAGCAAATCCACTACGGCGCTGACTGGATCAAGTTTCATTCGACCTCCGACTACGAATTCGAGCCAAACGGCGAATTGTTCAGCAACCCCACGTTCACTAAGGAAGAAGTGGATGCCATCGTGGATGAGGCACACCGCCACGGGAAAAAAGCTGCTTGCCACGCATTCGGGGGCGCGGGCTTGCGCAATTGCGTTCAAGCGGGCGCCGATACGATTGAACACGCCATCGACCTGGACGAGGCCACTGCCGACTTGATGAAGAAGAAGGGGCTTTATCTTGAACTGACGGCCTATCACTACTCTCTTTCCGATTACACTTTACAGGATGCTAAGGCCACTGGAGGCAAGTACAGCTTGGAGGCGATGCGTGAGAAAAGCGGCCGCCTGGCGGTTTCTCGGGGCTTGAAGATTTCATTTGGATCCGGCGTGGGACCGTTCCCTCACGGGACGCAGGCCGCAGAATTCCCCTATTTGGTCAAATACGGCATGACTCCAGCGCAGGCCATCCAGGCCGCAACGACGGTAGCGGCGGAGATGATGGGGTGGCAGGACCGCATCGGCTCTATCGAGAAAGGAAAGTTCGCCGATATCGTCGCGGTGGCCGGCGATCCGCTGAAGGACATTACGGAGCTCGAACGGATAAAATTTGTGATGAAGGGCGGGCAAGTGATTCGAAATGACCTGAAATGAAAGGGGCGGCTAGCAAAGCCCGCTTCGTACGGCAGTTATTCACTCGCGGAAAGCCCTTCTTCATGATAGTAAGTCAGGATGTAATGCGCATCCTCTTGGTCGAAGACGAGCGTAAAGTGGCGAGCTTCATCGCGCGGGCACTGCGCGAAAATACCTATGCGGTGGACGTGACCGAGTCTGGCGAAAAAGCACTTGAGCTAAGCACCGACGTGACTTACGACGCGATTCTCCTGGATGTCCGCTTGCCCGGCATGAGTGGCATCGAGGTCTGCCGTGAACTGAGGCAGCGCGGCATTGAAGCCCCCGTCCTTATCCTCACCGCCCGCGGCCTTGTCGAGCAGAAAGTCGAGGGTCTCGATGCGGGAGCCGATGATTACCTCACAAAACCCTTTGTCCTCACGGAGCTTCTCGCACGGGTTCGGGCGCTCGTGCGGCGCGGGTTCCATACCGGCAACGCCAGGCTTCGCTATGGGGACCTCGAACTCGATCGCCACCGACGCCGCGCCAACCGCGGAAAAGAAATGATCCCGCTTACGAGTAAGGAATTTGCGCTCCTCGAGCTCCTGCTCCTCCGTGCGCCTGAACTCGTCACGCGCAGCGAGATCGTTGAACACGTGTGGGACTGCCATTTCGACAGCGAGACAAATCTCGTCGAGGTGTACGTCAACCGCTTGCGCCAGAAGATAGACCATGACCGTCCGGCGAAGCTTATTCACACGATTCGCGGAGTCGGTTACCGGCTAGGAGCTCTGGAATCATGAAAGGAAAGACGCTTCGGTCCCGAATGATGGTGCTTTTTTGCTCCGTCGTGGGCGTTCTCCTTGCCGCTTCTTATCTTGCCTTTTGGGGATTGCTCGCCCGCGCCATTCCTGCACAGCTGAACCGGCAGTTGCTCGAAACTTCTCGCCCCATCGTCGCTGACATTGCTTCGGAGCCCAATGCCCGGGACGTCGAGCGCTTGGACATCCCGGGCCAATTCTTCGAGCTTCTCGATGGCGGCGGGAAAGTGCTCCAACGCTCCAGAAACTTGGCCGATCCAATCGACTTGAAGGGATTAAAGCTAAACGACTCGCATCCCGTGTTCGGAATAGGTTCAGTTGGAAATTCCGAGTCGGTTCGGGTTGCACTCATTCCTTTTCAGCACGCCGCTGGGAAGCGGTTGCTGGCGGTGGCGATTCCCATGTTCGGGACTAATCGTTTACTGGACACTTTTGGCGGCATCACCCTGCTGCTCTTTCCTTTGAGTCTACTGCTTACTGCGGCGATCTCCGCTTTTTACGTGGGACAGAGTCTGACGCCCGTCAAAGCGCTCACACGCCACGCCGAGCTCATGGCGAAACGTGTGACCGACCGCCAGGGGTTTTGGACACCCTTGCCCGTCGCTTCGCGGGATGACGAGTTGGGCCGTCTTGCGGAGACTTTCAATCGACTTTTGCAGAGCGTTGATACCGCTGTTCACCAACTGCGTCAATTCGTCACGGATGCCTCTCACGAATTGCGAACTCCTCTCGCCGTGCTCCACGGGGAAACGGAGTTGATTCTTTCGAAGCCGCGCACCGCGGAGGAATACCGAAAAACTCTCGCGGCTATCGACGATGAATTAAAGAAGCTGACCAGAATCGTGGAAGGGTTGTTCACGCTCTCGATGGCCGACGCGGGGCAGCTGCACCTTGAAAATGAACCCGTCTATATCAATGAAATCCTGGAAGAGGCTTGCACACTAGTTGCCCCGCGCGCCCGCGCGAAGAATATTTCCATCGCACGCGACCTGAACCAAGAGGTTGCCTATGTCGGCGACGAGGCCTTTCTGCATGAGCTGTTTCTGATTTTTCTGGACAACGCCATCAAGTATTCCCCCGTTGATTCGCAAGTGCGTGTCAACCTTACGCAAGACCGAAGCTCGATACGAATTTGTTTTGAAGATGAGGGTATGGGAATCGCGGGTGAGCATTTGCCCTTCATCTTTGAGCGTTTCTACCGCGCCGCACGGCCTGGAAACGGTGAGGCGCACAGCGGGGGGCTCGGGCTGGCGATTGCACAGGCTATTGCACGCGCTCACGGCGGGTCCATTGAGTGCCAGAGCGCGCCGGGTTTGGGCTCTACCTTTACGATTCTTCTGCCTGCATCACAAGCTGCCGCAGGCCATCCAAAGGATTCACCTGAACAGAAATTAATCTTGGGTTAAGGCAGGGTTAAGGGCTATACATTAGGCTGCCGCGCAAGTGCGGGAGGTGACTCGTGTCCTTTCGAAGGTTCTCGGCAGTGTATTCATCTGGTCGTGTCTTAGTAGCTTCCCTAATCCTCGCAATCGTTTCTGCGATTGCCGTGTGGGCCCAGGTCGCTGGTGGAACGATTTCTGGCACTATCACCGATCCTTCAGAGAAACTCATACCTCAGGCTCAAGTTTCTATCACCAATGTGGCGACAGGCATTATCACCACTGTCATGACCAACGCGGACGGCTTTTTTACCGCCCCGAACCTACTGCCCGGAGATTATGAGATCACTGTCTCGGCGAAGGGTTTCACTACCGAGACCCGCAAAGGAATTACGCTTACGGTTGGGGCGCAGCAAGTCTTCGACCTCACGCTGCACGTGGGGTCCGCAGCCGGAACGGTGGTAGAAGTAACGACCGAGGCTCCTGCAGTTCAGCTCGCCAGTTCGGACATTAGCGCCGTGGTCACCGCGAATACCGTGCGCGAACTCCCCTTGAACGGCCGGAGCTGGACCGACTTGGCTGCCCTCCAGCCCGGCGTGGACACGATTCAGACGCAGCCGACCTTCACGGTGGGCGCGGATAGGGGTAATCGCGGCTTCGGCCAGCAGTTAACCATTTCAGGTGCGCGGCCCCAGCAGAACAATTATCGTCTCGATGGCGTTAGTTTGAACGACTACGCGAACGGCGCACCGGGCAGCGTACTGGGAGGAAACTTGGGAGTGGACGCGATTCAGGAATTCTCCGTCCTGACGAGCAACTATTCCGCGGAATATGGAAAAACCTCCGGAGGCGTGGTCAACGCGGTCACGCGATCAGGTACAAATGCATTTCATGGCAGCGCCTACGAGTTCTTGCGAAACAGTGCGTTGGACGCTCGCAATTTCTTCGAAGATCCGACTCAGCCGAAAGCGCCCTTCAAGCGTAACCAATTCGGTGGGGCCATTGGCGGACCACTGATTAAGAACCGCACTTTCTTTTTCGCGGATTTCGAAGGTATCCGACAGTCGAAAGGCATTGCTATAGTCGACCCAGTACCCTCGTCGGCCGCGCGGGCAGGTTTGCTCTGCTCGAATCCCCAGGGTGCGGACCCTTCTAACCCATGCACTACAACGCAGCTCCAGCCAGGCCCGAACACCGATGCGAATGGAGTAGACCTTAAGGCCAAGGCGTATCTGGCTCTCTATCCTGTGCCCAACGGAGCCATCCTCGGAAATGGCGACACAGCGTTATTCACTTTTGCTGGTCAGCAGGTTGTCAACGAAAACTTTGTTACTACGCGGGTGGACCATAAGTTCTCAGGCAAAGACAGCCTTTTCGGGACTTATGTGTTTGACAGAACCCCGTATTCAGCCCCCGACGGCATGAATAATGTCGAACTCGGTAGCTTGAGCTCAAGGCAGATCGTTGCGGCTGAGGAAACCCACAGCTTTGCCGCTACCTTCGTCAATGCCCTAAGATTCGGTTTTAACCATGAGGCGGTGAACAATAACCAAAGCCTGAGAGCGATCAACCCTGCAGCAGCGGACAGTTCTTTAGCTTCCTTCGCTGGTCGAGATGCTGCCCAAGTACAAATAGCCGGCACGGCGCTCATGCCCGGAGGAGTCGGTGGACTTCCCACTTACCTCTACCGCTGGAATTCTTATCAGTTTTTTGACGATGCCTTTTTCAACCGAGGAACCCATTCCATTAAGTTTGGCGCGGCCGCTGAGCGGATGCTGTTGCAGGCAGAGGCGCTGACGGATCCTAGCGGTATTTGGCAATTCGGTGGTGTGCCACAGTTCTTAACGAACAACCCAAAGAGGTTCCAGGGAGGAATTGCCAGTACACTTTCCCCGCGTGACCTTCGCCAAACCGTCTTTGGAGTCTACCTACAGGACGACTGGCGCTGGAAACCAAACCTGATGCTCAACCTCGGCCTGCGCTATGAAATGGCTACTATTCCGACCGAGATTCACGGCAAACTCGCCAACTTGAGAAACCTCACGGACGCGACGCCCCATCTCGGCGACCCATTCTTCAACAGCAACCCAACGACGAAGAATCTTGAACCGCGGATCGGATTTGCGTGGGATCCGTTGCGGAACGGCAAAATGGCCATCCGCGGCGGAGCTGGAGTGTTTGATGTCTTGCCGCTTCCTTATCAATTCATTCTGCTGGTGACCCAGGCATCACCCTTTTTTCAATATACCTCGATTAAAAATCCGGGAGCCGGAACGTTTTTCGACGGAGTTCTACCCCCTTTCCCCGCAAACAAACTGCGCGAGACGTATACGGATCCTAACCCCAAGCGCAACTACGTGACACAGTGGAATATGAACGTCCAGTACCAACTCACTCCCAGTGTGGCGGCCATGGTGGCTTACGTTGGATCTCGTGGGGTGCACCAGCCGTTCCGCGTCGATGACGCCGACATGGCCCTTCCGACGCGCACATCCGCTGGGTATGTTTGGAATCCCAGTGCCAGCAGGCTCAATGACAACTACGGTTCGATTCGCGGCATGTTTTATCAAGGGCGGTCTTATTTCAACGCTCTCGAGCTGCAATTGGCCAAACGGATGAGCCATGGTTTTCAATTACAGGGTACTTTCACCTGGGGCAAGAGCGTCGACACCAGTTCCGCGACAGTCGCAGGCGACGCTTTCGGGAACTCGATTTCCAGCCTGAACTGGTTCGACATGCGATTGACCCGTGGGCTTTCTGATTTCAGCGTTGGACGTACGCTGGTCGTCAATGGCACCTGGGCCGTTCCGACTTCCAAGTCATTTTCAGGGCCAGCCCGGTGGGCTACCGATGGATGGGAACTTGGACTTATCCTGACGGTCAGTGACGGCGTTCCGTTCACCCCGACATGGGGAACGGGCGATGATCCGGCCGAAACGCAGAACAATGACGATTGGGCCTTCCCCAATAGGCTCCCGGGTCCCGGCTGTTCCTCGCTCACCAACCCTGGGAACCCTAACAACTACATTAAAACCCAGTGCTTTGCCATCCCCACGGCGCCAAATGCAGCGTTCTGGAACGCCAATTGCGACCCCGCTCCGCCAACTGCGCCGGGGCCCATAGATCCGGCTAGCCTGCAGTGTTTCAACCTACGCGGCAATGCGGGCCGGAATATCCTGATCGGTCCGGGAATTACGAACTTGGACTTTTCGATTTTCAAGAACAATCGGATTAAGAGGATTTCGGAGAATTTCAACGTACAATTCCGCGCCGAGATGTTTAACATTCTGAACCATCCGAATTTTGCGCTGCCGACCGTCCCTGACAACTCGGACATCTTCTTATCCGATGGGACGTTGAGTGGGGGAGCCGGTTTGTTGACAAGGACCACAATTCCCGAGCGGCAGATTCAATTCGCCATCAAGTTCATATTTTAGTTTTGGGCAACACCATTCGAGGCCTCGAAGGCCAGCCGGATAGATACTCAGGTCAGCCTGGCTCTTAGTTTACCGATTAAGCCGTACTCGCTGGTCTGGTCGTCGAGACAAGCAGTCGCAGCTTAGCAGGACATCTGTAGCCCTCGGAGGTACTCATGAACGTACCCAAGCCTTTCTTGGCGCTTTGTGGAGCCGCTGCGTTGTGCGGATCTCTGCTGCGCGCCGGCCCTACCGGTGGCGGTTATCGTCTCATCGCCAAGTACGATCTCGGCGCGGCCCCGGGCGAAAAAGAGTATTGGGACTACATGGCCTTTGATCCTTCCTCACGCCGCCTGTACATCTCTCACAACACCGAGGTCAAGGTTGTGGAAGCGGACACCGGCAAAATCGTGGGGAGTATCGCTGACCTGAAGCGCGTCCACGGCATCGCCGTCGTCCCCCAGCTCGCCAAAGGATTCATCAGCGACGGCGGCGCTGACGAAGTTGTCGTCTTTGATTTCAAAACGCTGCAGGTCACCGGCCACATCAAGACCGGCGGCAATCCCGACTGCATTATTTACGACACCGCATCGAAGCATATCTTCACCATGAACGGAAAAACCAACGATTCGTCCGTAATCGAACCCGCCACAGACACAATTGTGGCGACGATTCCCATGGGCGGCCGACCGGAATATGCCGTCTCCGACGGCAAGGGCACGATCTATGACAACATCGAGGATAAAAACGAAGTCGTCGCTCTCGACTCACGGACCAACGCGATTAAATCCCGCTGGCCCATCGCGCCAGCGGAAGAAGCTACTGCCATGGCTATGGACGTCAAGCATCACCGGCTTTTTATTGGAGGGCGCAACAAGCTTCTCGCGATCGTGGATGTCGAGACTGGCAAAGTGATCCAAACGTTTCCTATTGGCGCCGGCGTTGATACGAATATTTACGAGCCGGAAACTGGCCTGGTGTTCACCGCAACGCGGGAAGGGACTTTGCATATTTTTCATGAAGACTCACCCGACAAATTCAGTATCGTCGAAACCGTTAAAACTGAATTCGGCGCGCGCAATGCGGCCCTTGACCCCAAGACGCACCGCATCTTCATCGACACGGCGGACTTTGGCCCTGCTCCCGAGCCCACGACGGAGCAACCGCACCCGCAGCCTACGCCGGTCTCAGGAACATTCCGCCTCCTCGTCTACGGGCGGTGAGCGATTTGCGCTCCGCCAGACGCCGTCGTGGGCTTCTTTGATGCCGACAGCTCGACCGGCGAAGACTGCGCCGAAAACGATTCCTTTGTGGGGCTGCAATGGGTGATGACGAAGCGCTAATATAGGCGAACCACGAAATTAGGTTATGAACATGCTGAATCTTCAAAAAGCTAGACTCCGAGTTTTGGTGATTGGCGCTATGGCAAGCCTGCAGCCCGCCATGAACGTGCTGGCCAACACTGGCAAGGAAAACGCAGTGCAGCAGTCGCAACCGGCAAATTCTGGCCAATCACGGGAAACGGCTTCTTATTCTTCGAAAGACATCTACGATTTTGACTTTTTCAAATCGAAGGTCGAACCGATTTTCTTGAAGGCGCGTCCTGGGCACGCTCGCTGTTACGCTTGCCACTCGGATCCAGATAGGGTTTTTCACCTTGCGCGTTTGTCGCCGGGAGCCACCGATTGGACTGAAGAGCAATCGCGGCGGAACTTTGAGACGGTAACAAGGCTCGTTGCTCCCGGTAACCCCCGCTCCAGCCTGCTCTTGATGCACCCGCTGGCGCCCGAAGCAGGTGGAGACGCATTCCACTCCGGTGGCAGGCAGTTCGAGACCCAAAACGACCCTGACTGGCTCACAATCGCGGATTGGGTCCGTGGTGCTCGTACTGCTTCCGACCGTAAATCGAACAGTGGGTCATTCATCTACGTTACCAATAGCGCCGGAGCCACCGTAGACGTGGTCGATCCGGCTTCGAACAGCGTCGTTCAAGTGATCCGCGGAATCGAACTGCCGCACGGCGTCAATTTTTCGCCTGATGGTTCCCGTGTGTACATCAGCGATGAGTCGGAAAGTGCGCTCGATGTAGTTGACCGCCAGCGAGGCGAAATCACCAAGAAAATCACACTCAGTGGCCGCCCCAACAACCTCACGATAACCAAGGATGGCCGTCGGGTCCTGGTCGGCATCCGCACACTCCCCGGCGCCGTCGACGTGGTCGATACATCTTCTCT
>Ga0126371_10001606_pt1 | contig 19202 bp, 12 predicted proteins | sample PanSoiMetaPlot_4_FD_110145 | JGI IMG/M metagenome (GOLD analysis project Ga0126371, IMG submission 110145) | Tropical forest soil microbial communities from Panama - MetaG Plot_4 | ecosystem: Environmental > Terrestrial > Soil > Tropical forest > Bulk soil | place: Panama | collected 2016-02-17 | reverse complement strand
ATGAACGATGATTTCCTGACAATTTGCGTCAATCGAATCAACAATCCTTGTCGTTAAGGATGTCGTATCTCTAGGGTAGTGGAACCGGACAGCAGCGTAAAGCGAAGGGTTAACGGCGGCATCGCAATTCCCAAATTGGTGCTTGACGGTATCCAGTCAACGTCGACACATTTGCTCAAGGCTTCGGCACAGCATCTCGAGTCACGTAGGTCGGGTCGTGGCGAGCGTTGGCTTATTGGCAGAAAAAAAGAAAAGCGGCGGAAGTTGCCTTCCGCCGCTTTCCGGCTTGTACCCTCCCCCAGGTACTTCGCCAACTTTTTGTTTTAAGAAATCTCGAACAACGCCCTTACCAGTGGCACGTACCATGCCAAGATGTTAGTGGCTTCCTACCTTTGTCGGATCAAGGCGTTCAGTTCAGAAAAATCATCAGCTTACGCATTGCATCTGATTCACGATGCTCTCTGTGTGGGGTTGAATAGTGCGCGGAAACGGCGAACTTGACAATTTCCGTTAATCAAATTCTGTCGTAACTCCGTAATCCGGTGTTTGAATATTCATCTGCCGTCTTCCGCATTAAACAGAACTCATCAACTTCTTCTTGATTCGCGAGGCACGGAAATCCCAGAACCGCACAATTATCGACCTCAAACATTGTGCAGCCACAGCTGCTATCCAGTTCATTGAGAAAACCGATGAGCGCAAATCCCGGCGACGGAAAGCACACGTCCGAAACGTGAGAACCGAACCCCGAAAACCGGACACCGAAAACCGATTCGGCGACTCGATGATCCATCAGCCCTTATGCCGTACAATGTCTCGCCTCCACCATCACAGACCATGGCGCCGCCCAACTTCTTCGACATCGATCCGCAAATCGAGTGCGCGTGGACGCTTCCCGCTCATCTTTATGTTGATCCGGCGGTGGCAGCTGACGAAAACGATCGCATTTTTTCCCGCACCTGGCAGGTCGTCGGTCACCACGATCAAGTCGCCAACGCCGGCGGCTACTTCACAACAGAACTGATCGGCGAGCCCCTCGTCATCGTGCGCGGCGCCGATCACAAGCTTCGAGGTTTCTACAACGTCTGCCGGCATCGCGCCGGTCCCCCGGCTCAAGGCTGCGGATCGAGGATACTGTTCCGTTGCGTCTATCACGGGTGGACCTACAACCTCGACGGGACGCTCAATCACGCCACCGAAATTGACGGCGTCGTAGGATTCAAGGCAGAAGACTTTGCGCTGGCTCCGGTTCGCTGTGAGGAATGGTTCAACCTGGTCTTCGTGAATCTTGATCCCAACGCTCCTCCGTTAGTGGTGAGCCTCGGCGATCTGCCGAAGCAAGCGCAGCGATTTCATTTCGAATCGATGAAGCTCTTCGAACGACGCACCTACGATTTGAAGTGCAACTGGAAGACGTACGTCGACAATTATCTCGAAGGCTACCATCTCCCCGCGGTGCATCCCGGCTTGAATCGGGAACTCGACTTCAACGCCTACGCCGTCGAGCCCTACGCTACGCATGTGCGCCAGTGGAGTCCGATCCGCGGGTCGCAGCCTGGGGACGCGACGCCGCGGCGCTACCAGGAAACTCGCGAGGACCTCACGACCGATTACTTCTGGGCGTTTCCAAATTGGATGCTGAACTGCTATCCGGATAACGTCTCGTTGAATATCGTGCTGCCGGTCGAGCCCGGCCGCAGCCTCGCGATCTTCGAGTGGTACTTGCCGGAGAAAGATCTGGGGAGCGAAGCGGCGAAAAAGTCCGTGGCGTTCAGCGACGAAATTCAGCGCGAAGATGTCGCCATCTGCGAAGCAGTGCAGAAAAACCTGCATTCGCGCAGCTACCAGCGCGGACGCTTCAGCGTGAAACAGGAAAAAGGTGTGCACGCCTTCCATCGCATGTACGCTGAGGCGATGCGAACTCTGCGGTAGAAGAACAGACCCCGTTTCCGGCTTGTCAGTAGAATCTCAGATCCAGCGACGTTTATCTGGCAGGAACTTTTCTGCCGCCTCGCTGTCGCATCTCGGAGAGACGGCGATCGAGGAACCTGCGCTCCGCGTCGTTGACCACGAGCTTTCGTGCGTCCCGGTACGCATCCTCCGCTTCGGACCAGCGCTCGAGCCGTCGCAACATATCTCCGCGTGCCGCCGGCAACAGATAGTAGTCCTTCAATTCGCCGCGTTCCGCGAGAGCCTCCAGCAGGCGAAGACCCTCCTGCGGTCCGTCTGCCATTGCAACGGCGGCCGCGCGATTCAATTCGATCACGGGGGACGGTTGCTGCTGCAGCAACAACTCATATAGCGCTACGATCTGATGCCAGTCGGTGTCCTGCGCTCGCTTCGCCTCAGCATGCAATGCGGCGATCGCGGCCTGAAGAGCGTAGGGTCCGCGCGCCCCGCGAGCCAACGCTCGTTCGGTCAACTCCAAACCCTCCGCAATTTGGTCGCGATGCCACAAATTGCGATCTTGCTCTTCCAGCAGAACGATCTCTCCCGAAGCCGTGCGCGCGTCCCGCCGCGAGTCATGCAAAAGCATCAAGGCAAGCAAAGCTTCGGCCTCAGCCGATTCTGGCATGAGTACGTGGAGCAATCGCCCCAGGCGAATCGCCTCGCTGCTCAGTTCGCGCCGAATGAGTACGTCGCCCGAGGTCGCGTTGTACCCCTCGTTAAAGACGAGGTACACGACGAGCAGAACCGTATCCAGCCTCTCGGCCAGCTCGTCATCTGCCGGGACTTTGTACGGAATACCCGCGTCGCGAATCTTCTGCTGAGCACGCACCAGTCGCTGTGCCATCGTCGGCAACGGGACCAGGAATGCCCGCGCGATTTCCTCCGTGCGTAGGCCACAAAGCGTTCGCAGCGTGAGAGGGACCTGGACATCCCGGGCCAGCGCAGGGTGACAGCAGGTAAATATCAACCTGAGCCGATCATCATTCACCATGGATTCTTCCGTAGCTTCGGCGACGACCTCTACCAGCGCACTAAGCCGCGCCAGTTCGTCGCGCTTGGCCTCAAAGCAGGCCCGTCGGCGCAGCAGATCGATGGCCTTATTCCGTCCCGCCGAAACCAGCCACGCGCGCGGATTCCCGGGGGTGCCCTCGGTTGGCCAGTGCTCGAGCGCCGCCGCGAACGCCTCCTGTACCGCCTCCTCGGCCAACTCAAAATCTCCGAGAAGGCGGATCAGGGTCGCGAGAATGCGTCCCGACTCCTCGCGATAAATTTGTTCAATCGTCATGCATCAAGTTCGCAGGACACGTGACCCGATTCGCCCACCAAGCCTCTGCTCTCGGCTAGCAGGCACTTAGCGGGAAGCGCTACGGCTTTTCGCCGCGCGGGACGACCGGCCGGACTTCGATCGATCCGAACCGCGCTGACGGAATGCGCGACGCGATAGCCAACGCGTCGTCCAGGTTACCGGCCTCGATCATGTAGTAACCGCCGAGTTGCTCCTTGGTTTCCGCGAACGGACCATCCGTGATGAGCTTCTTCCCGTCGCGCACTCGCACCGTGGTTGCTTGGGCGACGGGATGCAACTGGTTGCCGCCAATATAGTGACCGCTCTTTGTGATCGACTGTGTGAAGTCCCCATATTCCTGATACATTTTGCCTTGTTCGGCTTCGCTAAGCTTGCCCCACTGGCTCTCCTGGTCATAAATCAGCAGTAGATATTGCATTGGATCGGGCCTCCTTGGCCTTCATCGGTTAGTCGAACAAGATTTCTGTTATCGACAATTGGCGACAAAATTATTTTTGGGCCTCTATCCGGCCCCTTTATCCAATAGAGCGACAGGCGTCCTCGCCCATCCATGTTGATGAAATTCCATGCAATGGAGAGGCGGGCGCTCACGCTCGTCGAAGCACCTTTCGCCAACGCTGCGCAGGACCTATACGAATCTCAAATGCGGTCTGCACATCTAAACAGCTAGCGCAATGAGAAATGCTCGCGTCATTATCTCGGCCTACGGCGGTCCAGAGGTTCTCAAACTCATCGACGACGACCTTCCCGAGCCATCCAGCCGGCCAGGTTCGCCTCAAGCTTCTCGCCACTGGCGTCGCTTTTGCCGACGTGCTCATGCGATACGGCATGTACCCGCACATGCCCGCACTTCCATTTTCGCCCGGTTATGACGTTGTCGGTGTCATCGACAAGCTTGGAGCCGGTGTGACCAACTTCGTTCCTGGCGACACGGTGACTGCCATGACGATGATCGGCGGCTACTCGCAGTATCTCTGCCTCACAGCGGCCGATCTGGTTCGCGTTCCTGGGGGTCTTGATCCCGCCGAAGCTGTCAGCCTTGTCTTGAACTACGCGACTGCCCACCAACTCATCCATCGCATCGCAGAGCTTCAGCCGGAGCAGAGTGTGCTCATTCATGGCGCTGCCGGAGGCGTGGGCTCGGCACTGCTCGAACTCGGCCAGATCGCCGGACTCAAAATGTACGGTACTGCGTCGCGCAGCAAGCATGGGCTGGTTTCGTCGCTGGGTGGGATTCCGATCGACTACAAGACCGACGACTTCGTCGCCCGCGTGCTTCAGATGACGCGCGGAGCCGGCGTAGACGCGGTCTTCGATGCTGTAGGCGGAATGAACTGGTGGCGATCATATAAAACACTGCGATCAGCCGGTAAGGCAAGCGGCGGCAAGCTCATCGGCTACGGTATGTCTTCGGTGGTCGAACAGGGCAAGGCGAGCAAGCTACGAGGTGCCGCGAGCTTTGCGCTGATCGGACTGCTGGGCGCTCTGCCCGATGGCAAAGTCGCTCGCTGGTATTCGATCACTACCGAGCGGAAGAAACACCCCGAGTGGTTCCCCGAGGATCTGGCTCATCTCCTCAACCTGCTTGCCGAGAAGAAGATTCATCCGCACGTTGCCGAGCGGCTGCCTCTGCGCGAAGCGCAGCGCGCCAACGACCTCATCGAGCACGCCAAAGTGTCGGGAAAGATCGTACTGCTGCCCCAACAATAGAGAACCGCAAAGATCTGCAATGCTCACGTGGGGACAGACGCCCTCGTCTGTCCAGCCGAGCGAAGCTCGGCAAGAGATTGCCCTAGGAACGTGCACTCCTGATCAAACGACTGTCATCTTGAGCGGAGTGAGACGCAGTCGAACGGAGCGAAGGACCTCTGCATCTCAACCCGGAGATTTAACGCCCTTCGCGCCGACTATCCTCCATTCGGCACCCGAATCCCTAACAACTCCTGAAACTTCTCCTGTCCGTTGATCGTTATACGCATGGCCCGGCTGCCGCGCACCGGCGCGATCCATTTCAAATCACGCAATCGTGTGAGCAACGCCGCGCCCAACTCGCCCGCGACGTGATGCCGCCGCTCGCTCCAATCCAGACACTGTCTTGCGAACTGTGGCTGCTGCCAATGGCTCTCCGCGGCCTCGACGCCATGCCCCTCCAGCCACTCACGCCCTTTCTTCGTGACGACGAACCGCTTCGGTTCTCCCCGCCTCAAGTAATCCCGTTTTTCAAAAGTCGCGACCATCTCAACAGCGAGACGTCCGGCAAGATGTGAGTAACAGGTGCGCGCATAGGCAAGCGGTCCCGTGGGGGCACTCTTGCCTGGAAGGTGGTTCGTATTTCCGGAACCATTGCTCTGGCTCGACGTAATCGCCAGCAGCGCCTCGACGGCGTGCGCTACTTCAGCATTCGCCAACCGGTAGTAACGATGTCGTCCCTGTTGCTCGACGGCGAGAATCTGCCCGCTGACCAGCTTGGCCAGATGGCTGCTCGCCGTCTGTGGCGCGACGTTGGCAATGATCGCAAGCTGTCCTGCGGGCATCGCGGCATTGCCCAGCAGGGCCATCACAATCGACGTTCTTCCCGGGTCACTCAGCAGCAAAGCCGTTTCAGCAAGATCTTGACTCATGCGGACAGTCTAGACCTCCAGAAAAAAGAACGCTTCGTCTTTCGTCGAAACGTTCTTTCGAGCTTTGCTCGTATCATTCGCAAATGGAGGACACATGCTGACGCTATCGATCCGTTACACGCTGGACCCCAACAAGCTAGCTGACTTCAGAGCTTATGCCGAAGCGGAGCAGGAACCGATTCGCCGGAATGGCGGCAAGATTGTCGGTTACTTCATGCCCACGGATTTTTCCGGCCCCACCAACGAAGCCATCGGGCTTATAGAATTCACCTCGCTAGGCGCCTACGAGGAATACCGAGCCAGGCTCGCAAATGATCCCGATCACAAGAAATACGCCAAGAGGCTGGAAGACAGCGGCGTGATTGTTGCAATGAATCGGACGATCATTCAGCGAGTGGGAGAACCGTGAATCACCAAGTTCCGAGCCGCAGCACAACTCCACCCGTGAGGCGAACGCCGCCATTGAAGTCGCGTCCGACCACCGGGCTCAGCCACGAGTGCACGTAATCCAGATTAACAACCCGAAGGGCAAAGCCGGGATGAAGCCGATAGTCCACCCCCGCACCCACAGAGAGGGACACCGCAGTGCTCTCGTACGTTTGCGTGAACTGGGTGTAATACTGATTCAGTTTTGTATCAGGCGGAAGGCTGTTTTCAATTTCGCTTCGTTTTTGGGGATCGCTGTGCAGTAGCGTTACCTTTTGCCCTCCGAACCGGAAGTGCGAGTGCGGAGTCCAACGACTCTCGGAGTGGCGAATCCACTCTGGCCCCGTCGTAAAGGTCAGAGAGTCGCCACTCCAGTTGGGCGGCATATTGCTTCCGAAGGTGCAGCCGCTGACTTCCATTGTCCATTGCAATTCGTTTGCGACTCGAAAGCCTGCCGTCGCACCGCCGCCTACACATGAGAAGCCACCTTCTTTCATGATCGAGGGCAAAGCTGCCGTGAACTCGAATGACGGAACCAGGGGGTCGTCGGGCGACGGGATCTTCCGCAATTCTTCGCGCCGGGTGTGCGTTCCTGATCCCGATACGTAGCGGCTGGGCGCGTCACGGTTCTCGCGATGCCATGGATATTCCATGTTCATAAAGCTCGCGAAACTCTCTAGCGGATTTAGTGCAACCCGGGCGGCGATTCGCAGGCCCAGATTCGATGTACGGTCTTCGATTCGCCTCACGACATATTTATCAAGTGCGTCTTCTCCCACCATCCATAACATGCCGCCATTCGGAGTGATCACATGATCGACGAATCCGTATTGGCAGCAGTAGCGCTGAATATTGCCGATCGATGCCTCGCTGAGAAGGCCTACCTCAAACTGCGCGCTGAACGCCCACGCGAATGCATAGGCCCGCAAACGACTCTTCCAGTAATCGGGATCCTTTCCGAATTCGACGTAGCGATAACGGGGATCATTGTGAATCCAGATATATCCCGATACTGCGCCCTGAATTGGATGACCCAGATAGTTCTCGTAATAGCCGTCTCCATCTGACCAACCGTGCATCGCGCCTAATGCCTTGAAATAGCCGCCCCACATTGGTTCATGCAAGAAGGCGTTCTTGGTGGCTTGCTCGGTGCTAAGCCGGAACATGTGCATGATGGCCAGGTACCTGAGCGATGTTTGCATTAACGGACGCCATTGAACCTTCTCGGGCACTTCGACCTTGGATGTTGAAACGGCCAGCGCCCCTGCGGACCGGCTAAACGAAGACAGACCCCCGTCCCCATTGCTCCGCGTCGGGCCGAGATCAGGTAACTCCGAATATGAATGAAAATTTGGGAATGGAGATGAAAATACCGGAGGCGTCGAGACCGATTTCGCAAGGACCAGAGTCTTTCCGGTCGTAGCGATTCTCAGACTCGAGGGCGCATCTGGAAGCTTCGTCGAAGAGAGTAACGCCCGACGGATGTGGAGAACCGCAGCGTTAGGCGGAAATGACGGTAGGGACAGGGATTGAGCCCAGGTGCAAATGTTGAATGCGAATAGAGACAGGAGTGCTACTCGGAGCTTTCCGTTCCACAAATATCTTGCAACGAGCATCGATCGTTGATTAGTCCTTGCAGAGTAGTGATGAGGTAGAGCAAGTTGAGATATAGACGCTGAGACCAGACGGGGATACTGTTAACTGACGCAGGTTGCGTTCATCTGGTTGCTAGTTATTTTGTCTGACCACTGTGTGGTCTTCTAGTAAAGGTGAACAAATCGCTGAAGCTTTTTAGCGAAAAGCGTTGCTACCGAAGAGCGAAGGCGAACAGCGCCGAGCCGCTTGGGATAACGACGTATTGTCTGCCGCCTACCTCGAAGGTGATCGCAGCAGAATAGACGGCCGCACCCAATTGCACGTGCCACAGGTCGCGACCGGTTTTTGCGTCAAGCGCGATGAAGTTTCCATCCGAATCGCCACCAAAGACCACGCCGCCGCTGGTTGAAAGTGCACCACCATTCGGATTGCTGAAATAAGGGAAGGACCACTTCTCGACACCGGTAAGCGCGTCGAGGGCCTTCAATGCGCCCGTTGGCCGGTCGACAGGGTCCGGAACATAAACACTCCCCAGGAAGTCATGGCCGGCGCGGTACTTTTGCGGTGCGCTCGTGAAAATGTCACACTCCGTCGACGTGGCTATATAAAGAAGACCGGTGTCGGGGTTGTAAGACGGTGAGTACCAGTTGGTCATGCCGAGCGCGCCCGGACAAACCCGCGTGCCCTCGGGATTTGCCTTCAGGCTCGTATTGACGATCGGTTTGCCATCCTTGTTGATCGCGCTGGCCCATGTGACTGTGCCAAATGGCTTCCCAAGCAGGAACTTTCCATTGGTGCGATCGAGCACATAGAAAAATCCGTTGCGATTCGCCTGGATCATCAGCTTCCGCGGCTGGCCTTCCCAGTCGGCGTCGATCAGCACAGGGATCTGCGTTGCATCATAGTCGTACAAATCGTGCGGAGTGAACTGGTAATACCACTTGAGTTTTCCGGTATCGGCATCGAGCGCGAGCATCGAGTTGCTATAGAGATTGTCGCCGCCGCGCTCGCCGCCATAATTGCTCGGAGAGGGATTCCCCGTCGGCCAATAAATAAGGTTGAGTTCCGGATCGTACGTTCCCGTGATCCACGCCGGAGAACCGCCGGTCTTCCACGAATCTCCAGTCCACGTTTCATGTCCGGGATCGCCGGGACCCGGCACTGTATCGAAGCGCCAGAGCCTGCGCCCGGTCGCGGCATCGTACGCATCGATGAACCCACGAACGCCGTACTCTCCACCCGATACGCCGACAATCACTTCGCTCTTCACGGCCAGCGGCGCGACCGTGAATGTGTACGCCTTGTGATGGTCGGCGGCAGTTACGTCCCACAAGAGGTTGCCGGTCTTGGCATCGAGCGCAATCACGTGCGCGTCGAGCGTGGCCATGAACAAGCGATCGCCCAGCATCGCAAAGCCGCGGTTGACTGCTCCGCAGCAAGGCTGAAGCTTCTCTGGCAGATTGCGCTGATACCGCCAGATCGCTCGCCCGGTGCGCGCTTCGATCGCAAATGCACGATTGTTCTGCCCCGTTCCATAGATGATTCCGTCGACCTCGAGCGGGGTCGTCTCGAACTGCCCAAGATCCGAGACCTGGAACGCCCACTGCATTGTCAGCTGCGATGCGTTCCCAGTATTAATTTGATTGAGAGTGCTGTAACGCCACCCGGAGTAGCGCCCCGAATACGTGAGCCAGTTTTTCGGTTCCTGGGCCGCGCCCAACAAACGCTCGTAACTGACTTGTGCGTGTAAGTGTGAGCTGGCGAGAAATAAGCTGGTCAGAAGAAAGACCACCAGGCGCGTCCGCATCATCGGCCTTCCTTCGATTCTCCGCTCGCGACTCCGCGAAGCGTTTCAAGGTAGGCAATCAGGTCCTGCAATTGCGCCGCGTTGAGTGCGCTTTCTGAATATGCAGGCATCAGGGACTTGGGCTCGTGGATAACTTCCTTCACATCCTTCTTCTCGAAGAAGCGTAGCGACTGCTCCTCGGTCATCATCTGGATCGTGTAAGTGTCTTCATTCAAAGCGACGCCCTGGATTCTCTCGCCGTCAGGCGTCACTACGGTCACCGTGCCATACGAGAGCGGTACACCGTAATGGTTGTTCGGGTCCAGCAGGAGAGTGCTGAGTTGCTTGTCGGGTTCTCGAATCGACTCGACCATGTAGGCCGCCGAACGCGCCGCTCCCGCTCGCGACAAGTCCGGACCGAGTCGCCCCCCGCTGCCGTTGACCATGTGGCACTTGGAACAGCCTGCCGTCTCAAAGAGCTTTGCGCCCCTCTCCGAATTCCCCGAGGCTGCGGGCTGTTTTGACGGTGCGAGCGATCTCAGGTACGCGACGATCGCCCGGATCTCCGAATCTTCAAACCCGTTAGCGGGCATGTCCGTGCCCGGTACGCCCAGCGAGATCGTGCGAGAGATCGCGTCATCGGTCGATCCGTGGGTCCACCGGCCCGAGGTCAAGTCAGGACCGCGGCCGCCGCCACGTGCATTCAACCCGTGACATGGGGCGCAGTTCGCGCGAAACAGGGAAGCGCCCTCCTTGATAGTGGCCGCTCTTGTATTCGAATCTTTGCCTTTTTCTTGCGCCGTTGCCAAAGGCAATGCCGCTGTCGCGAAGAGCAAAGCGAACGCGACAAGCCTGGTGCCGCGGGAGAGCGTTCTTTTTTCGGCAGCCCCTGAAATCTTCAACGAGATCGTCACCCGATCGAAAAATATTTTGCGGGCGCCCATGATACAGCACCGAACTCACTCCGAAGGGTAGTTTTCAGCACATCCGCGTGCTATTGGCAACGAGCCCGCGTTGATCGCAAAATAAAACAGGAGCAAGGACCGAGCCCTTGCTCCTCCCCCTCTGTCGCAAGACAGCTGCGACAAACTGACGCCTCCCCTTACTCAGGGTCAAAAATGAATCTGCTTCCGCCGTCACGCAAGCCTCCTTCAGCTACGACTGCTCATTCGGGCGGGTGGCCCACACAATCTCCGGGGCGGCCCATTCAATCGCGTCCCGTCCGATTGAGTGGAGGTAAAACCCTCCCGAACCCACCGGGGAACATTTTCGATTTTGTTCCGCAAGGCGAAAGGTTGTGATAAGCGCGAATTTGGCAATTTCGTGCGGACGCGCCTAACCCGCTGGGCGCGTGAGGTTTATCCAATTGTCTATAGCTATAGGATAATTGCAAGATCAACCAAAAAGCGAAATGTTCCAGGTGGAACATTTCGTCGATTTGTTCCCGCGACCTTCTTACACGACCTTCAGCAGCAGGCAGGTCACGTCGTCGTGCTGAGGGGTGTTGCCCACGAACTCATCGAGGTCGGTCATGATCCGCTGCATCATCTCGCTCGGCGTGCCGTTCGAAGACGTCGCCACCGCGGCGAGCAGACGGTTCTCTCCGTACTCGTCGCCGCGTGTGTTCATCGCCTCGATGACTCCGTCAGTGAAGATTACCAGCCAGTCTCCCGGCGCGAGCACGACGCTGCCCGACTGATAGGGCGCGTCCGCGCTGATCCCGATCGGCAGGCCGCCCGCGTCGAGGCGTTCGAGCGCGCCCGACTTACGGCACAGCATCGGCTGGTTGTGTCCCGCGTTGATGTAGGTGAGCGTGCGCGTCTCGGGATCAAGGTCCGCGAGGAACGCCGTCGTGAAGCGCAACCCACCCTGGCTGTTCGTGCACGCGTAGCGGTTGATGCTCGCGACCAGCTCCTCGAGCGACGACGGCGTGACCGAGAGCGTGCGCAGGCTTGCCTGGAACGTCGCCATCAGCATCGCGGCAGGGATGCTCTTGCCCGCGACGTCGGCCACCGCGAGCAGCACGTGATTCTCGTCGGGCGTGCCCTTCGGCCGCGTGAACATGTCGTAGTAGTCGCCCGCGACCGTGTTCGCGGGCCGCGTCTGAAACGCGACCTCGATGCCGGGAACTTTCGGCGGTTCGTTGGGAAGCAGCCACGTCTGGATCTCGCGCGCGATCTGCAGATCGCGCTTCATCACCACGCGATCGCCCACTTCAAGAATCAGAATGACGAACAGCAGCAGCCCACCGTAGAGACGGAAGTCGAGGCTCACGATGTGCATCGTGCCCGACTGATCGTGCCAGTCGAATTGCGGATTAAAGATCAGCAGCAGCATCGCGACCAGCAACAGCACACGCCGCGCGGGCGTGAGCTTCTCGAGGATCGCCCAGAAGAATTGCTGCGCGGTGTGGATGAACTTGCGGCCGGGCTGCTCGAACTCGCTCTGCTTTGCCTCGAGGTCCTTCGCGTAGAGACGATAGCTGGCGCGCGCGTCCTTCTCGAACTGTGACCAGAGCTGGTTAAGCTCGAGGCCTTCAGTGACGCGTTTCCAGAAGCGGTTTACCTTGTCGCCGAACGTGAGACGTGGCGCGACACGACCGGCCGCCGACGGTGGGTAGAAGGGAGACATTCCAATTTGATTATAGAGGGTTGGTTTCGAGACACCAGTGACAGATGTCAGGTTTTCAAAGTTTCAGGGTCGCAAGGTTTTGACTTGGGAAGTGATCGAGTTGCATAGGTCCTTCGCTGCGTTCGGCTGGCGCCTCACTACACTCAGGATGACAAAGTTTGTGAGGGGCGACGAGTCGCCATCGAGAGAGCCAGGGAGAGGCCGGCGCTACTCCTGAGGTTGGCGAGCATTTGGAAAAGCAGGTCCTTCGCTTTGCTCAGGATCACAAGACATTTTTGGTACAAGCGTTGTCGTGTCTCTGAAAGTTTGACGCAACAGCCAAACCAAAACCAAAACCGAAGACCCTAGGCCTGAAACGTGAAACCTGAAATCTGAAATCTGAAACCTGAAACCTGAAACCCTGCGGCTCGCGGTGTCGATCTGTTTATCCCACGGTTCTGAACACGACGAGGGTCATGTCGTCGTGTTGCTTGGCGCCGGCGACGAAGGTGTCGGCGTCTTTGAAGATGCGGTCGAGGATTTGCTGGGCGGTGAGGCCGCCGCAGGTTTCGACAGTCTTCGTCATGCGATCTTCGCCCCACTCTTCGTCGGCGAAGTTCATGGCTTCGCTAATGCCGTCGGTGTAGGCGATCAGCAAGTCGCCAGGCGCGAGTGACACCGAACCTTGCTGGTAGGGAAATGTTTCGAGCAGGCCCACTACCGTGCCGCCGACATCAAGTCGTGTCACGATCCATTGACCAGTCGAGCAATGAAACAACATCGGCGGGTTGTGCCCGGCGTTGACGTAGTCGAATTTGCGGGTGGTGGGGTCGTATTGTCCGTAGAAAAAAGTGGCGTATCGGTTTTCGGCCGACGCTTCGTAGACCAATCGGTTCACGTTGCCCACGGCGGCAGCGAGATTTTCAGGGGCGCGCGTGGCTTCGCCGCGCAAAGATGCCTGCAGGCTGGCCATCATTAGCGCGGCGGCAATGCCTTTTCCGGAAACATCGCCGATGGCGACGCCAAGATGGCCTTGGGGCAGCGCGAGGAAGTCGTAGTAGTCGCCGCCAACGCCGAGCGCGGGCCGGCAGTATCCAGCGTAATCGAGGCCGGCGATCGCCGGCAGTTTCTGCGGGAAAAGGCGCTCCTGTACTTCGCGCGCAATTTCCACCTCGCGATTCAGTCGTTCGCGCTGCGCGACTTCGTCCGCGATCTCGCGCATGAGGTTGGCGTTTTCAAGAGCAAGACCGGTTTGCGCTGCGACGGACTTCAGAAGCCGCACATCGGATCCGGTATAGGGTTCTTCGGATTTCTTGGGGCCGAGCGAGATGAATCCGAGCAGCTTGTCGCGTACAGCGAGCGGGAGCAGCAATTCCGAATGAAGCGCCGCCAATTTGTGTCGCTCGTCGTCGGTTACCGCGTCTTCGCGATAGATCCAGGATTCGCGGTCGTTGAGATAGACGCGTGCGGGTTCCTTTTCACTCTTGAGAACTTTGATCGTTCCGGTCCCGGGCGGAAACGCAACACCCGAGAGATCACCGTATCCCATCGCATACGCGGGACGGTAGGGCCCACCGCCGCTGAGCAAGACGGCGATCTGAGGAACGTGCAGCGTCTCAGAGATGCGAGCGGCGACGGTTTCGAGCAGAGATTTCGTTTCGACCATGGCGCGCACCTGCTCGCTCAATTCAGTGAGGACCTGCTCGGCGTTGTAGGCTTCACGGAAGAAGCGGCGGTCAACCCAGGTGCGCACGCGTTCACCAATCCGCCGGATCGTCAGCGCCGCGATGATGCCCAGCGCGATGACTGTAATTTTTTGCGGACGATTGCGGCTGGCATCTTCCGCCATAGCCACGGCGGCGATGATAACTGCTGCAACCAGCAGCGCCTGCAGAACGCGCACACCATTTCGAGCCAGCGCATATTGCAAGCCCTGCCGCACCGCAACGCTCACGTCCATCGCTTTCTGCACGACGATGACGTAGGCGAGCGTGAGCGGAAACAAAATCAGCGGGAGCAGGGCCAGAATGATGACCCATTGCGGGAACAATTCCGCGGGCGATTTCCCCATGATCCTGGGATAGATGATCAGGACGATGAGACCTGGCGTCCAGGCCAAGGTCGCTCCCCAGTAAAGGACGCGGAGGCGCCGGCGGATATCGGGAGATTGGCTCATCCCGTATTTCGTGCCCATCGCCGCAAAGAAGCTTCCAATCAGCACATAGCCGCTGATCTGCAACACCACATCAAAGGGATGGGTTGCGCGTTCGAGACGAGCCGCCGAACGGTAGTTGCTGAGATCGATGGCGTATTCGATTGCGCCCGACACTGCAAAGATTGCAAAGGGGAGAGCGAGGGTCCACTGCATCCACTTCCACACTTTGGCGACGACGCTGCCGGCCGGGAACGGGGCGGGGAAGTAGCGTCCAAAAAGGAACATCATGACCGGCAAGATCGAGCCCATCAGGATGTGATAGAAGACGGCGATCTCGCGCCAACCCGCCGGCCACGCCTCCGCTTTGTAACTTTCGAAGATGTGTGGAAAGGTCAGCATCAGGGCGAGCAGCAACCAAGCCATGGGATCTCGCGGACGCTGCACCGCAACCCAGAAGCCAAGCAGAACGCAGATTCCGGGAAGTAAGAAATACAACGTGGCTTCGGCGATGATCGCCCAGTAGTCGGTCGTTTTCGCACGCACGGGAAGTACGACGGTCCGTTCCTCGCCGGCTGAATCGCCGGAGCGCACAGTTACGGTTACATTCTCGCCAGCAGGTGTGTCGTCCATGGGACGAGCCCAGTCGCTGAGCCCGCGATAAGGGCGGCCGTCGATGGCGAGGACTTCGTCGCCCTTATGGATGCCGGCGGCAATGGCGTCCTTGTCGGCATACGCGACGCGGTCCGTAGCCAATTGCATGGTGAAGATGGGAAGCTTCGTATTGTCCCAGAGCACGTCGTGCAGGTAGGGGATCTCGTAGGCAAGCGTGATCGTGAGCAGGAAAGCGAGGATGCAGTAGCGAAAGATCGGACGCTTGGTCGGCACGGCTCTAACGCTCGAAGCCGCGAGCGGCCCGAGCGCATGATTTTACATGGTTCGTGTTAAGGGGAGCCAGCGTGGGGGAAGTTTTGAGTTTCGAGTTTCGGGTTTCAAGTTTCGAGTGAACGGCAAATGCGAGATCCAGCCTATGCAAACGGCGCGTAGGATGGGCAGCCGCTTCGGGGTGTGAGGGCAAGATGCCCTCGCGACAGCCGGCGGGACGCCGGCGCTACGAGAAAGGCGAAGCAGGTGCATAGGTCCTTCGCTGTGTTCGGCTGGCGCCTTACTTCTCTCAGGATGACAAGACAAGAAATGGATTAAGAACTCAGGCTGCGGTTTTTACGGGTCCGGGAAAGAGTGTCATCTGTTCGGTCCCAGCGTCGAGCGGGTCGGGGTGGGCGCGGCGGGCGTAACGTTCGTAGCGATTGTGAATGCCGTGTCTGGCTCGGAGAGTCTTCATCAGCTCAGACAGCCGTTTGGCATACGCGGGAGGCAGGAAGGCGTTCTGCGCGTAGCGCTGACGATAGCTCTCCACGAGCTGGGGGAATTCCTTCTCGAGGAAAGGCAGAAAGATGGATGCGGAGCACGGTTTCAGGAAGAGCGGGTTGGCGAAGATGTATTTCGCGTCCGCCTTGGCCGCGGCCGCAACGAGGGCTTCGAGGTCACGAGGCGCGTCGGTGATGCCAGGTAAAACGGGTGCGCAGATCACGCCTGCCGCCACGCTAGCGAGATTCAGTTGCCGGATAGCTTCGAGGCGCAGGTCGGGACGCGGCGCACGCGGCTCGAGAATGCGCGCAAGGTCGGTGTTCACGGTCGTGATGGTGATGTTGACAAAGAGCCGGTTGTGCTCGCTGATCCGGCGGAGCAGTTCGACGTCGCGCACGATGAGATTCGACTTGGTAACGATGCCGAGTTCGAAGCCGCGATGATACGCGAACTCTTCGAGGATGGCGCGTGTGATCTCGTAGCGGCGCTCGGCGGGCTGATACGGGTCGGTGGCCGTGCCGATGGCGATCTGTTCGCCGCGTTTGACCTTCTTAAGCTCCTGGCGCAGCAGGTTGGCGGCGTGCTGCTTGACGTAGATCTTGCGCTCGAAGTCGAGGTCCGTCATCTCCATGAATTCGTGGGTGTAGCGCGCATAGCAGTATTTGCAGGCAAACTCGCAGCCACGGTACGGATTGATGGCCCAGACGAAGGGCAGATTGCGGTTGCTCACGACGCGATTGAGCAGCGAACGCGAGGGCAGGGTGAAGTATTCGATATTGTGGCCCTCGCGAATGGATTCTCCCTGGGCGGCGAGGCGCGCGATGCCGATGAGGCGAGGCCGGTCGGAATCGGGGAGTAAAGGGAGGCTAGACATATTCGCCTTTTGTTCGCCTAGAGTAGAGCGGCGACTGGCTGTGTGTCAAGGGTAAGCGGGGGTTAGCTACTTGCGCGGAAAAATCAGGCCACTCGGTCGTCGTGCACCTATCGCGCATCGCCAATGTTCATGCGGGTGTGCGCACACCGCGCTCATTTCGGCCAGTATTCATGCGGCTTCGAGCGGACATCGGGCATGCGTGTGCGTGCGTGTGCGTTCGGGCGAGCGGCGTGCGGGGCGGGCGATCGGCCCAGGATAGAGCGGGGAGTGCGAGCGAAGGCGTGCTTGGGATTCGTCGGGCTTCACGTCGCCACGCGTTGCCACGATCATCGACTCGGAACTTCTCCTTTGTCGCTGGTGATCTGGCGAGCCTTTGTCCAGCTTGCGAACGTCGCTTAGTGAAAATTCTCTACCAGCATGATATCGCTCTGGATGGAGTCAGCGCGCGAGTAAACTAGCCACCGACCATCGGGAGAAACGTCAATGCCGAAGTCCCCGTTGGCAGCAGACCCGAGATCCACCGACATCAAGTGCTTAGTTTTGGCAGTCGTGTCGTACCTGACGAAATGGCCGGAAGACCTGTCAACCATGCATATGTCTTTCCCGCATAGGCGATTATCACTGCCGACGGGCGAAGCGTCAGTCACGCGGGTCTCGATTCCATCTTGGAGGTCGCGCTTCCAAATCGTTCCATTGCGGCCATAATACAGAAATCTTCCCTCCCAGCTCTCGCCTGGCCACTGTCCACCAGTCGCGACCACTTGAATGGGGTTGCCTCCCTCCGCAGGTAGCTTCCATATTTGGAAACCGCCACGGCGTACAGAGGTAAAGTAGATCCAACGACCATCGTGAGACCAAGCCGGGGTCTCGTTATCGTAAGGTCCGCTGGTTAGGCGGCGTGGAGTGCCGCCACTGGCACTGATCACGAAAATGTCAGAGTGTCCTTGCAGAGTCGAATCGAACGCAATCTGCTTCCCATCTGGCGACCAGCGCGGAGTGCCTGTAGACGAGGTTCTCATCGAAGTTAGTTGCATCTGGTTCGACCCATCGGCCATGCATACATAGATTTCGTCACTGCCGGATCGGTCGGAGGCAAAGGCGATTCGCTGTCCATCAGGAGAGAAGGAAGGATCATTTTCCTCGCGCGTCGAGGCCACTATCTTGACTGGTTTCCCACGCTCTCCAGGAGAGAGGTCTGCCTTCCAAATATTCGTGTCCACCGCGGAGTGCAAGAAGGCAAGGCGGTTTCCGCGCAGCGAGATCGTCGGCGCTAACGCGTATTCTGCAGCGACGGTAACTGGTTCAGGGTTAGCGCCCGTCAATCGAACTCTCCATAAGGTCTGCAGTCCCTGATGGTTGGAATCGAACACCAGTTCTTGGCTGTCCGGCGCCCATGCGATGCCCCAAATAGTCGAATGCACCGACGTCACAGCGCGTGCCTTGCCCCCAGTCGTACGCACGACGTACACGTCATTGGACAGAAACCCCGGCCCGCTTATGAAAGCCAAGTAATTGCCATCGGGAGAGAAAGCTGGGGATGCGATGTACGACGCCGGCAGCTCTATCTTGGGATCCAACCTTTCCCCGCTTTCCACGGAGATGAAGAATATGGCCATCGCTGAGTCTCGAGAAGTCTGATCCGCAACCGCAAGATACTTTCCGTCGGGAGACCAGTTGCCGACGTCTCCTCCGAATGACACGGCTAGCTTGCGCTCTTGGCCGCCAAGCGCGGGGACGATGTAGTAAGCTTGCTCCTGTCCGCTCGTGAGTTCATTGACTCCGTTCCCTTGCGGAGTTTTGCGCACAAAGGCAATGAACCTTCCATCGGGAGACCACGATGGGTAGTCATCATCGGTTGCGGCGTTCGTCAGGCGCAGCGACGAGCTGGTACCAATCAGTTGCACATAGATATGAGTAGCAGCGGAACCTTCCTCTCGCCACGGAAATGCGATCTCATTGCCATCCGGGGAGAATGCCGGAAATCCTTTGACGCCTAAGGAACTAGTGAACGGCATCAGTCGCTGGGGTGGGCCGGAATATCTTGCTCCGCCAGCGAAATAGAACCACGCGGCGACTGCCACGATCACAAGCACGATCGCCGCGATGATCCAGGTCCATCGCGGAACTCCGTTTTTTCTTTCTGCCGTAGCGATTGTAGCCGCGGTATGACCCGACGTCGTGTCGCGGTGCAGACGTTTTAACTCGGCGCGCAGATCAGCTGCAGTCTGGTATCGCACTTCCGGATCTTTTTCGATCAGTCTAGCGATAATGCGACTCAATTCCGAAGGCAGGACCGGGTTGACCCGCTCTGCAGACGGCGGACTGCTATGAAGGATTGCGTCGAAGATCGCGGCCGACGTGTTTCCGGAAAACGCCTGTTTCCCAGTCGCCACCTCGTAAATCGTCAGCCCAAGCGAAAAAAGATCACTGCGCGCGTCGAGCGGTTTGCCGAGCGCCTGCTCCGGCGACATATAAGCAACGGTGCCCAAAGCTGTCCCGGGGCTGGTCAGGTT
>Ga0126371_10001605_pt1 | contig 19204 bp, 15 predicted proteins | sample PanSoiMetaPlot_4_FD_110145 | JGI IMG/M metagenome (GOLD analysis project Ga0126371, IMG submission 110145) | Tropical forest soil microbial communities from Panama - MetaG Plot_4 | ecosystem: Environmental > Terrestrial > Soil > Tropical forest > Bulk soil | place: Panama | collected 2016-02-17 | reverse complement strand
GTCAATGGTATAGAGCTTTCCAACGACTCAGGCGCCGGGGCTACGCTTACGGGGGCCTCCTACAACGTTGTTCGTTACAATGCGGTTCATGACAACGGGGGCCACGGGCTGTTCACCGACGCGGCCCCGACACAGAGCAATCTTTTCGAATACAACCTGGTCTGGAACCAGACCAACGGTGAATGCTTCCTGGCAAACGGAATTGGCCACGCGTTTTATGGCAACGTGTGCTGGCATAATTCCACCGGCATTGATCTATACACCTCAAGCTCGACCCCACTGACCGGCCACATCACCATCAAGAACAACATTATCGGCGACAGCATCGTGCGAGCGGTGCATATTGAACAAGGCGTAAGCCTTGCGACGCTGGCGGTGGACAATAACAATTATGGCTTCGGGGCTTCCGGCGAATTTCTGTTGTTTAACACGACGCATAACTTGAGTGGCTGGCACTCAGCCACAGGGTTTGATGCCCACTCCTTTTGCGCAAATCCGGAATTTGCTTCTTCTACGCCGGTGGCCCCCACGGACTTCATCCTGCAGTCCAGCTCACCTGACGTGGGCCGCGGGGCTGAACTGGGCTCGTCTTTCGACCTGGGCCTTACTTCTAGCGCTATTTGGCCATCCAAAGTCAGTACCGCAACGCAGCCATCCGCGTGGAATATCGGGGCGTTTGTCGTTCCTTAGCGAGGGTCCCGGGACTGCGGGGTCAAACCGCTGTATCGATCTTCTGGACGCGGATGGTATTGGTATTGGAATCAAGAACGCCGGTCACCAGCACCACTTTGCCGGCGTATTTGCTGGCGGTTTTTTGATCGTCGAGGGCGTAGGAGTTGGCAGAGCTCAAATCCTGGAGGACGTATTTGCCTTTGCTCTTGGCAATCTTTCCGGCGAATGTTTTGACGTGCGCCTGATTCCCTGCTGGAGATCGTGATTGGACTGGTTGCTGCGGGGAAGATGGTTGCTGGCGGGAAGCTGGATTCTGGGCGAGGATCGGCGCACTACCAGAGAGAGTCAGCGATAAAACGAGGCATGGAATGACACGAATGCCGCCCATGGAAAAACCCCATGAGTAAATGTGACTGGTCATAAGGAAGAAGGCATTCCGCGGACCAATTGCCTTTGCGCTAAGGGCAAGGATTGCAAGAATATGCCACGGGCGGGAAAAATTTCCCGGCGATTTTCTTCCCACCGTTCGAAGAATCTTCCGGTCCGGCCAGCCCTCCTTCATTTACCGTCAAAGACGGACGGGTCCTAACAGGGTCTGACAGTCAGCCCGGGGATAAAACCCAGGCTCTCGTAGTTCCGCAATAAGATGGCGCGCAGCCGTAAGTGCGCTTTATGCAGCATACCCTTGGATGTATTTACCGAGCAGCGCATCATTTGCGCAATCTCCAGATGTTTATAGCCGTGCACGTCGTGCAATAGAAAAACGAGCCTCCAGGTCCAGGGTAATTGGGAGATCGCTCGTTCAAGATACAACCGGTCGGCGATGCCGGCGTCCGATTTATCCGCGGCTTTGGGCTCCTCTCCGGAAAGGGTGGCGGCCAATTGAGGAGGCTCGAATCGTTCAAGTAGCGCCATTGAAGCTTTCTTCCGCCGAATGTGCATGAGCACCGCGTTGAAAGTCAGGCGGTAAAGCCAGGTGGACAACAACGAGTCTCCACGAAACGTTTTGATCTTGCGGAACAACTTCAGGAAGACTTCTTGCGTCATGTCTTCCGCTTCCGCTGAATCGGCCAACATTCGGTAACATTGGGCGTATACGCGCTTCGCATGCAGGCGGTAAATCTGCTCAAATCCCCACAGATCTCCTTGTTGTGCGCACCGTATGGCTTTTCGTTCTTCCTTCTGGATGTCTTTGGCCGTGTTAGCCCCTAGCACGTCGGGTGACGATTCAAGGTTGCGTGCGTGCCGCTCTTTTTCAGCTTGCATTTTTCCTCCATCGAAAGATTTGGGATGGATTCGGGCTGACAGGGAGTATCGAGCGAATCCCGTTGAACGTAACTGACGCTGCAGGAGGTAGGGAGCAAACGGAGTTCCACCAGCGCAACTATTTTGTCGCTGAGAAGAGAGGAGTTTAGGCGGATTGGGAAATTTGCGGGAGGTAAAAACTTCCACAGAGGCGTAAAGAGTGGCGTACCGGATAATTTGATGCGGGCTACTGTAAAGACCGCAATTGTTCGACGGAAATTTACTCGGCGATATTTAGGCAGAAAAGCGTCAAGGAGAATGGCGGAAGGCTCCGATATCCCACCGGCCGGGTTCTTGAGGAAGCAATGTGACGACTTCTGGCCAATGTAACAGCGGAGAAAGCGCCATGCGTTTGTCATCTCCCAGGTCCGTGCCGTGGCCCACGGCCTGAGAATTCGCCGACGGAGTGAAGTCGCGAGGGGTATTGGGCGTTAGCGAGGCGAGATGCGGATCAGCAAGCAGAGAATTTCCGTCTAACCCCGTCAGCGCCTGCCACTCGCCGAATTTCAGTGGAGATCCTTTCCAATTGAATCTTCCCTCGCCGTCGGGTGAATACAGGTTGTTAGAGACCTCGAATGGCCCTTCGACACCTTTTTCGACGAGGACATGATATTGCGAACTGCGGAGGATGAGATTGTTTCTGATGGAGATGTTTCCGGTTTGTTGCGTGGTTGAGCTGATATAGAGATGAATTCCGATTCTGCTGTTGTAGCAAGTGTTGTTGACAATTTCATGGCCGACGTAATTGGCCATGATGCAGCTTCCCTGCGGGTGATTGTAAATAAGATTGTAGAGAATTTTGTTGCCCTGGCTCGGAATGTAATTGGTGAAGATTCCGTGTGTCCCATCATCGTGCACAGAGTTATACCGGATTATGTTGTTGCTCGACCCAAGGGGCGGCTTCCCGGTGTCAATGGAAAGCTCAATGCCGGAAAGCCGCGCCTGGTAGCAATTGTTTTTTTCCACGATGTTTGAGCTGGAGCCGGACAGGCCCACACAATACCCCTCGCCGCGCCGGGATGTGTTGTTGTTGGAATAAGCGGTGTTGTTGGCGATTAGCGAATCATTCGTTTCGTGAAGATAAATGCCGGCCCCGTTATCGTGAAGTGTGTTGCCAAGAATCTTGACTCCGGTCACAGTGAGGCCATCCGGATAAACCACGGAGCGACAGCGCTCAGCTCGCGGGCACCCCACAACGAAAATACCGTTGAAACTGTTGTGATGAACCTGGTTATTCGTGATCGTTGCGGTTGTGACCGGGAACTTACCATTGCTGTGGTAGAGCTCGATGCCCGCTCCATCGTTATCGCGAACCAGGGCTGAATCGATCACGCAATGATCCGCGTTTTCGATGTGAATTCCGTCGCCTGCACCATTCACAACAGTAACTTTTGAAATATTCAGATTGCTCGGTGTCGGGCCCTCCAGATGCACCGTGATCGCCCAAATCCCCGCTCCTTCTCCATAAGGAATCGCATTGGCTCCCCTTATTTCAACGTTGGTCACCGAGATATAAGAGATCCCGGTCAGATTGAGACCGCTGGGACGCGCCCCGGTTTCGATTCCGGGATGCGCGTACGAATTGGATGGATTATCTTGGGAGAAAACGTAGAGCGTGCCGGAAAGCCAGAACCAGTCAAGAGGGCCGGTTAAGTCCGTGACGGAAGATTTCTTATGCCCCTTAGCGCCGTCGAAAAGGACGACATTGGGCTGCGGCGCGACCGCGGCTTGCCACACATTTGCGCTCGAACCGGTAGATGATGTCCAGGAACTTGCGTTCACGGGATCTGCCCCGCTAATTACCGGAAGCTCGCCAACTCCGTAGGCATCGATTGTGATGAGAGCTTCCGCGGCGCCAGAGGATGGGAAATTCAGCTGTTCGTGCCATACGCTTCCACGACGAAGCACAACAGCATCACCCGGGGAAAATCTGGAAGCGCTGACTTTGGCAAGCGTTCGCCAAGGCGAATTCGCGGAAGTGCCGGCGTTGTGATCGTCACCCCTGGTGGAGTCTACGTAGTAGGTGGTGGGAGCAGACCACAGGGAAGCGGGCGTAAGGGCGAGGAATGCGCCAAAAAAGAATGTTTTAAAGGGCATCGGTAAGGCCTCCTGAGCCATGAGTGGCGCCCAGCCGGGTTGGCTTCAGGGAGCAAGCGAAATGGAAACGGCATGGAGAATGTTTTTGTCGGTATCCAGGGATCCCGTCACGCGAACCTTTTTGTTCACGAATCGCTTTGTTTGCGAAAAGCCGTCGAGCATGTAGGATGAGCGGGTGTGGGCCACTTCGAGGTAAAACTTCCCGTATTTTTCGGAGACCTTCCCGACGTACGATTCCGAGTTCCGCTGAGCCTGGTCGATCTGTGTGGTCTGGGCCTGGTCGCGGTATTGGTTTTGCTGCGTGTTCTGTTCCTGCTTTTGCCGCTGCGATTCCTGGGCCCGGCTGATATTGGCAAGAGAGAGCAATGCAACAGCCAACGAAAAGTACAGCAACATCACGGTCTTGGGAAATTGCATAAAACACCGGTTCGCGGAGAGGATGCTTACAGTTCAGGTTCCGGGGCACGGGTCTTTATAGGCCACCAGGCCGACATTGAGGCCCATCCACAAAGGCACGTTCGTGGGTTCGACAGACTCAAGCTGAATGCGAGAAAAATAACGACCAATCAATCTTGCCACCGCAGCGTAATCGAAACCCTTGCGCCCGTGAACGCCGCGCGGGACTTTCTCCATTCGCCCGAGGACGGCGCTCCAGAATTGTGATGCGGTGTACTCGCTGCGCGGAACACCAGACAATTTGGAACCGATTACCTTGAGCAACAATGGCAAGCCTTTCTCATTCGGCATGGTCGAGAAAATGTGTCCTCCGCTCTTTAGCTTTCTGGAAAGCAAAGTTACATAGGCCTCGAGCTTTGCGGGTTCCAGGTATTCAAACGTTTCAAGCACGATGGCAACGTCAAATGCCCCCTGCACGTCTTCGAGGTCCCGGAAATGCTGCGAACGGCGAAATTCGAATCGCGGAACGTCCCGAAATCTCTGGCATGCGGCTTCGAAACCGTAGGCCTTGCCATTTTTCCATCCGCTTCGCCATCCGGCGTCAAAACCAACATATCTTTCGATGGGGACGGGAATGTAACTGACGGATCTGGCGTCATTGCAGCCCAATTCGAGCACGGAAATCTTCTGCTTCTGGATTGCAGCGATTTTCCTCCTGAGCCACTCAAATCTGCGGGTGTGATGGAACTTGTAAACGCGTCCAATTGGACCAAGGCTGCGACCTTCGTCGAACGAAGGAATTTCCTGCGAATTAAAAATGGGCCGATCTTCATGCATGAAGCGGATTCTCCAGGTTTAAGGGTGTCCATCGTAGTTCTCCGTCACATATCAGAATCTTGGACGAGTACGCGGGTATTGGCCTCCAGCGGCAGAGTAGTTTCTATTGAGGGATTCAGCCGGAACTGGAAAGCGGTCGAAGGCTTGAGAAACGTTCGCGCCCACATTTCGAGGGAAAGCCACCGGAAAAGCAGCGCCTGATTTCTGACCGGATGGGTGCGAAATCGTTTCCACACTTTCACCGCTGCCGCATGATCGATCCATCCTCTTTGGCGGAACGAGTTCGATCGAAGAATGTCCTCCACCCAAGGGCGCATCGCCCCCTGCAGCCAGGCGCTCTGGGGTGTATCGAAGCCTTTCTTATCCGTTCGCCGGAGCACCTTGTCGGGTAACCTGCCTCGCATGGCCTCACGGAGGACGAATTTTGTTGCCCCGCCCTGAATCTTTTGACTCTCCGGAATGGCAAACAGATATTCCACTACCCGGTGATCGAGATACGGAAGACGCACCTCTCGCGAAAATGCCATGGAGCTGCGATCCGCAAAACGGAGCAATTTGGGCAGCATCGAACAGGTCAGCTGCCGATAGAGCTCGTTGTGCAGGGAGCTTTTGAACTTCTCGGGAACCGGTGTCGGCGGGCAACCGGCGATTTTTGAGAATTCCGGAGTGAGCGACAATGGCTCCAGAAAAGAGCCGGGCAACCACTTAGACTCTGCCAGCAACGACTGCGGCGTCATTCCCGTGATGCTCTTTATTCCGTTGCTTTTCATCTGTTCCCAGGCGGATTTCGCGAAAGAAATCCATCGGAGCTGGCGAAGCAAATCCCAGTAGTGAAAGCTCCGGCTGGCCAGGTATCCCGCAAGGATTTCATCCGCGCCCTGACCGTCGAGCAGCACGGTCACCCCGTAATCGGCAGCCAGGCGCATCACGCACCATTGGGCATATATGCTGGGACCAGTGAAGGGATGTTCTTGCCGCCACGCCAGTTGATCTACTTCCTCAACCATGCGGTGTGGGTCCGGGTAAACGCCGTAGTTGGCGGTAAGAAAACGCTGCGTAACCGGCTCGATGAATGTGCCTTCATCACAGTTGCGGTCGGCAAAGCGGGCTGAAAAGGTACATTGGCGGTTCCCGTTCCGCTGCGCGGCTACCAAGCTGACAATTGAAGAAGAGTCGAGGCCTCCCGACAAGCAGGAACCCACCTGAACATCGGAGCGCAAGCGAATTTTGACGCTGTTGCGGAGGAGCTCCAGCAGGTGGTCGGCGTAGTTTCGCTTATCGGAGTAGCGGACCTCCAGGGAAGGATCTACATCCCAATAGCGCGTAATTTTCAATGCGTCTGCTGCTGGTGAATAGAGAAGGGTGTGTGCCGGTGGCAAAGCCAGGATGTTCTTAAAGAAGGTTTCCTGCGATGTATCCGTTTCCCGGTAGGCGAGAAATTTGTAGATGGACTGGAGATGAGGCTCGGGAACCACCATTCCGGAGGCCAGAATGGCCTTGATTTCAGAGGCGAAAAGAAACAGCGAAGGGCGGCGGTAGCAGTAAAAAGGCTTCTCTCCAAAACGATCGCGGGCGGCGAACAGATGCCGGCGTTTGCTGTCCCAAATTGCAAAGGCAAACATACCGTTGAGCCGATGAACGAAGTCCGGTCCCCAGCAGGAATATGCCGCCAAAAGGACCTCGGTATCGGAACGCGATTGAAACGGGTAAGCGACCTGAAGCTCTTTGCGAAGCTCTGCGTAATTGTAAATTTCCCCATTAAATACGATTGTCAATGTGCCGCTGGCGTCCTGCATGGGTTGATGGCCGCGAGGCGACAGGTCAAGGATCGCGAGGCGGCGGCTCCCCAATGTGACGCCGTCGGCACGGGACATCCAAAGGCCGGCATCGTCTGGGCCGCGATGAGCCAGACTATCCCTCATGGCTATCGAAGTGGCCACATCCAAGCAGAAACCAGGCCGTAAAGATCCGACGATTCCGCACACCTACGTTAGCCCCTTTCTATTTCAACAGCTTGACACGCCCGTGAGCGCCGGTGACGCGCAGGATCACCCTATGCCTCTTTGCAGAGCGCGATTCAGGTGGCGCATGCGAATTCTGCCAAGTTTGCTGGCCAGACCGCGCATACCGCCGTTCTGGAAAGCCGCTTGGATGTCGCGATAGTACTTTCCAAAAAAATCGTTCCTCAAATCTGCGTAGAAGTTTTTCTTGTAGGCGCCGGAAGCAATTTCTTCCGACAGCTGGACAAATCGGTTCAAAGTTACGCACGCGTCGGCAGACAGCGGGATGCGGCCCCAGCCGCTTTCTTCCAATCGGACCGGAAGCACCTCTATTCGCGCCAACTCGCCCGCGTCGCTCAGACTCAGGTTGATGACCAATCCCTCCCGCTCGAGCGCCGAATAGATTACGCCGGAGGAAATACTTCCGAGCCCGTAGAAACAAAATGCCGAAGAGCCGTCGCCGCGGGCGATGAGTCTGTACCCGCTGATGCGATGCGAGTGGCAAGCAGTGACGACATCGAATCCCATCCTCGCGAGATCGTCCATGAGCGCGACGTCGTCAGGGTCAGGTCGGTTTGTGCGCTCCAAACCTGCATGCAGGTAGGCAATTTTCAGGCAGGCCTTTTGCTCTCTGAGTTTGGCTACCGCCTCTTCCGCGCGCCGGCGCGTCGCGGGCTCGATCCCGGTTTTCTTGCGCGTCGCGAGATCGGTAAGATGCCGCGCGGCGGCCCAAATGCCAATACGTTGACCCGCGGGACCTTTGGCCAGATAGGTTGGGGGCGGCTCAGAAAGAGTACGGCCGATTCCGAGCGGCGTGAGGCCTCGGGCAATGAGTGCCTGCAGTGTCCTCGCAATGCCTTCCTCCCCGAAATCGGATATGTGATTATTGGCCAGTCCAACAACTGTCAGGCCAAGCCGCACCGGAAAATCGAGCACGTCCGGTGCGGCTGAAAAGGAATCACCCAGGCCCATCTTCGGCTGAACTTCCGCGTCTCGGACGTCGACGCAACACTCCAGATTCATAATCGCCACGTCTGTCTTGTCAAAATAGCTATGGAAGCCGGACGCGACATCGTTCCACGTGTGGTTGGCGGGGAGTTGCAGGCCGGATGCAGGCAAGAAGTCGCCGGCGAGGGCCACCTTGCAGACGGGAATGGATTTTTCATTTTGCCAGACCAGCATGGCAAACACTCCTTTCGAAAGATCCGCGGGGTCAGCGAAGAGATCCCAGGCGTACGGCGGTGACAATCAACGATACAAAAGCAATGCCAATGACAAGAAAAGCGATACCGGGATTCAGGTGGTTGGATAGCCAGCCGAGCATGACGAGTCCGGCGGTAGCAAGATAAGAGCCAAACGCGATCGGGCGCGCCGACCAGCCTTGCTTTTGCAACAGATCGTAGAGGTGCTCGCGGTCCCCCAGGAAAGGAGAGGCACGTCTTCGAATTCTACGCACGATTGCAAGGCACAAATCCAAAAGAGGGAGACCAGCGAAAGTAAGAGGGAGTAGCCAGTGCGTTCCAATCGTGTGGTGCACTCGATAGAAGTCCAGGCCCAGGAACGCAACCAGGAATCCAAGCACGGTGCTTCCCGAATCGCCCATGAATATCTTCGCGGGAGGGAAATTAAAGAGCAGAAAACCCAGGCTGGCGCCCAGCAAGCTCCAGGAAATAGCCGCCCCGACGGACGGAGCGCGCGTCGAATACACCACTACATATCCAAAACTCACCACGGCAACGACTCCGGCGGCCAGGCCGTCGGCACCATCAAAGAAATTGAACGCGTTGACAAACAGTACGATAAATACACAGGTCAGCAGGGCGTCCAGCCAGTCATGGCCCGATACCATCAGGCACCATTGGGTTTGCGCAACGAGTAGTCCAGCAAGGCACTGCGTCGCCAGGCGAATGGCGGGGGACAGGCCTGTTAGATCGTCGATCAGGCCGGTGAGCCATACGAGTAACAAAGCTAGAAAAACAAGGAGGGCGGGAGCAAAAAGTCCTGCGCCACCCAGCGAAATTCCGGCGACAAGCGCGCACCCCATTGCCAATCCACCTAGGCGCGGCGTGGGCAGCGAATGAGGCTTTAACTCTCCCGGCAGATCATGCAATTGCCATCGGTGCGCCAAGCGCAAAACCACGGGAAGAAAAAGCACGCATAGGAGAAAAGCGACCGAACCGTTGAACCATCCATAGAAGTGCAGGGGCGTTGGAAACCAACTCATCGGTAATCCTTCCGTGGAATAGAAACAGGGCTGTTCACTCGTGATGCAGTGAGAAAAACGAACCGCTCAACGAACTGGCTTCCAGCGGCCAGCCGGTTGCAGGGTGCAGCAATGCAAGGTGCCGCACAAAGCCGCCAAATTTACGAGACAAAACGAGGAGATCGCCGCCAGGGGAGATCGGATGCGTCTACTCTCCAGCAAAAGCCCGACGGCTGAAATCGCATAAAAAGCAAGTTGCATGGAAAGCGCCAGCGAGTAGAAACGCATGCTGGCAAGGGAAACACTGCTCAACAGCAGGCCGATTAGAAAGTACGGAATGGCCCAGCGCAGCAGCTTATGCGACCAGAGGCCGACCGCGACCCTGCCTACACGAAACGGATTCAGGCAGGCGGGAGAGCGAAGCAGGCCTCGCAGATCTTTGCTGATAATCCGCATCTTCATCCGGAACATGGAGCCCGGCTGATTCTGTGTGAGCACTGTAATCGCGGAGACTCGGGTGTCCAGAATGTTTCGATATCCTGCTTTTGCCACGCGAAGCGGCAAAGCAAAATCATCCCCAACATTAGCGTTCAAGGGCGCCCACAGCGCGCGTCGCATGGCAAACAGCGAACCGCTGGCCATGGCCAGCAGACCGCGCTCGCTTTCTTGCATGCGAAGCCAGCGCTCGTAGCGCCAGTACAACCCTTCGCCTTCCACCGTGGAGGTTTCATCCTGGTTTTGAATTGACGCGCAGTTGGTTACCAGGCCTATCTCGGGATCGGCAAAATTCTGGGCGAGAGTTCGCAAAGCGTTGACCGGTAAAAAGCAATCCGCATCCGTAAATACAAGGATTTCTCCCCTAGCGAGGGAAACCAGCGCGTTCTGGATGAGGCTTTTTCCCTGCGGAGAGTTGCCGCGCACCAACTGAACGCCACAGGGCGCGAATTCAGAGACAATCTGGGCGGTGGCGTCGCTAGAGCCGTCGTCACCGACGATGATCTGCAGTTTTTCCAGGGGATAGCTCTGCGACAATATGTTCACCAATTTTGAACGAATGGCCTTCTCTTCGTTATGCGCGGGAATGAGGACGCTGAGAGAAGGCTGAATCCCGCCGTCGGTGCGAACCGGTCTTTTCCTGCCCAGCAATCCGCTGGCAAGAAGCAAGGGATAGCCCACATAGACATAAATAATGAGACCCGCGCAGATCCAAAAGGTAATCAGCATGTGGCCACCGAGTTCCCTGGTTTTTCTCTCATGGCACAGGTCGTGCTATCGGTACGCTCCGGAACTCCCGGAGGAAGAAACAGTTTCGGCGGAATCCACAGCGGGGCTGGATTGTACGATCAGGGGGATTTTCCCGCCGGGGCGAACGATGGGTGTATCGGCAAGCATTGCGGAAACCGAGACGTTCTTTCCCAGGATTTCCTGGAGATTCTTCCGGATGGTCATCAGATCGTCGGAAGCCTCAAGATCGCTGGCCACGCCGCGAACCAGAACCTGGCCTGGATGCTCCTGAATGATCTGGCAAAAGCGCAGGGTTTTAGCTCCTTTTAATGCCTGATTCAGTGCGCGCGGCGAGAAGATCCGCCCGTCCGGACACCGGAGCAAATCACTCTCTCTGGTAATCGTTGGAGTTACGCAGCGAAACGCCCTGCCGCAAGTACAAGAAGGATCGGGATCCCAGCAGCCGCGATCTCCGATGCGGTAGCGAATCAGGGGCATGGTGTCGTTAATGAATCCGGTCCAAACCAAGAAGCCCTCCACTCCTGGTGCAACGGGCCGGTCACGCTCATCGAGAATCTCGAGATAGGAATAGTCCGGCATTACGTGCAATCTATGAGCCTCACATTCGTGGATAAGGCCGCAGAGTTCCGTGTTGCCATAGAGATCGAAGACGCGAGTTGCGAAAGCCTCTTCGATGGATTCGCGCAACCTCGGATAGAGAGGCTCGCCATCGGTGAACACCACGCGCATGGGAATCGGGCGGCCGGTCTTTAAAATAAAATCGGCCAGAATAGCCAGCACCGAAGGAAATCCTTCTAGCACCTTGTGCGCCTGCTGACGAAGAAAATCCATGTAGTGAGGGGCGTTCGATTCCGAGAGATGGAAGATGCTGGCAAGAGCCTGACGTTCCGCATAGTTGTGTGTCCAGAAAGGAGGAATTCTCCGGTCGGGAGGAACGACGCGGCTGCCGAAAAAGGTTACGCGGGGGCTTCGCGGTTTTATTCCTGCCCATGCCCAGCGGCGCATGTGAAATGCCCAGTTCCGGCGCGCAACCCCCTCGGAATAACTGACCTGGAGGCTGGCGCCCGTGGTCCCGGTGGTTCCGACGCGGATGCAATCACTCCCGGGTTGTCCGCGCACCACGAACCAGTTGGGATTCGCACGCACCACTTCTCTATGTAACACCGGGAGTTTCGCGATGTCGCCGGGCGACGTCAGGGTCAAGTCTGGATAGTCCCAATAGTAGGGGACCTCGGTTCGTGCGTGATCGAGAATTCGCTGCAAAGATGCTCGTTGATAGTCAGCGATCGGATCCGGAGCCCACTTTTCGTGGGACTGAAGTTCGCGCAGATAGCGGAGCGTACTGTTCGCATAGCGGTGTTTCGCAAGCAGTAAGCCGCGCGCGCTCGTCAGGGCGTTCTGCACCGGGTATGGCATGGAATGATAAAGACCATACAGCCGCTGCATATTTGCTCTAAATGCTGACTCCAGCATCGCGTCCTCCCTAGTGCCTAATGTTTGTCCGAAGATGTTCTCTAAGGGCCGTTCCGACGATGGTTTGTCGTTGAGGTTTTCTAAGCAAACGGCTCTTGGCAAATTACGCGGCCGAAACGGCAGCCGAAGTAACGGTAGCCGCGGGAGGCCCCTGCAAAAAGCGGGCTTTGCTTTTTCTGCCATCCCAGCGGATATCAGGAATCAAAGAGGCCTGCTTCTTCAAAATCCGTTCGCGGAAAGGAAGCAGGTCCTCCAGCATGATCTTGATTTCGGTCTCGATAGGGTGAGACGGGGTGTAGCCAAGGTCGAAAAGCAGTTGGTGATCGGCCTTGTAGTAATGGTCTTCGGATTCGTAGCGGGGGTTTTCCAAATGAGCGATCTCCGCAGGCAGCCCCATGTCGCGCGCAACCTTGCGCACGTTCAGGGCAAGCTGGGTAATGTCAAAGACCTCCTGGAATTGGTTGAACACGCGGTATTCGCCCTCATGCGCCGGGTTTTCGAGCGCCAGAGTGAGGCACTGCATGGAATCTCTCAGGGGTAGAAATCCGCGGCGCTGCAAGCCTTTTCCAAAGGGCGTTAGCGGATGGCCTATTACCGCCTGGCAACAGAAACGGTTGATCGCGGTGCCGAACGCCTGATCAAAATCAACGCGCGTGAGCAGGCGGCGGTCTTGCTCCATGCCGTCGATTCTTGTGCCGAAAACCACGCCCTGCATGATGTCGCTGGCGCGCAATCCCCAGATCTTGCAGGCAAACATGATGTTATTTGATCCATGTACTTTGGACCAGTGATACCAGGAACCCGCCAGTCGCGGAAACGGCAGCTTGGCGCGGCGCCCGCGGTATTCAATTTCGAAAAATCCTTCGGGGATATCAACGTCGGGAGTCCCATACTCGCCCATGGTTCCAAGCTTGACGAGATGGGCCCCGGGACAGATGTCGCGCATGGCATAGAGCAAGTTAAAGGTGCTGGTGATGTTGTTGGTTTGCACAAAAACAGAATGGTGCACGTCGATCATCGAATAGGGAGCCGATGGGCATTCGCCAAAGTGAACGATGCTATCGGGCTTAAACTCACGGAAGATATTCGCGACAAAGTCATAGTCGCGAAGATCGCCCTGCCAGAACTGCAAAGGTGTGTTGTACCGTTCGCGAAACGCCTCGAGCCTCTCCTCCATCGAGCAGATGGGAGTTGCGCTCCAGGAACCCATCTCTTCCACCCAGTCTCGACGGAACATAATGTCCGCCCCGGCCACAACGTGCCCACGTCTTACCAGGTGTTGCGCCAAGGACCACCCCAGATAGCCATCCACACCGGCGATGAAGATTCGCATTCTGCAAAGCCTCCTTTTGTTTCGGAAAGTTGCGGCCGAAATTTGTGGTCCTAGCGGCTGGGTGTGACTCGAAGCAATCAAAGCGACCGAAAATCGATTAGTTGAATTCCCGCGCGCGCCACGGTTTCGCACAGCCGCGTGTCCGTCAGCATCGCTGTTTCCAGGCGACGCTGCAGGGAGAGTGCATCGTTTTCTGAGAAACCTTTTTGCGGAAAACCCGGGTGACACCAGATTTCGAAGGTCCCGGCCGGCATGTTGCTCATGGCAAAACACCATGCGTCAGACAAAGCGCCAAGATTTCCGCGAAACCTCGGATGCAATGCCACACCAGCATCCGGAGTTTTCAATCCACGAAAAAGGGCGAGTTGTAGAAAGCGGTTATAGATTCCCACCGCAAAGCGCCTGTACGCCGTCCCGGCATGCGCTCCGCCGATGCCGTTGGCGGGCCACGTCTGTTTTCTGGCGGACCTGGCCCGATAGATTCCCCGGGAGCGAACGGCATTTCCAAATACGACAGCCGCCGCCGGGTAAATGTGAAACCGGTGGTGCGAATCCGCGTGTGATGGTATCAGGCCATAGGAGATCATGCGGTCGATCTGAGCGCAAAACTCCGCCTCGATTTCCATCGGCGATACCTTCCAATTGATGAGCCTCTTTCCCATTTCGGAAGGGTGCAGAAACTTACCGTCGCTTCCAACCAGCGAGCCAACCATTCGCGGCGGCAGCACGGGCCTGCCTTGGCAAAGGTTCAAGTGAATTCCTACATCCAAAGTCGGCGTCTTCTTGATCCACTCAACGGCATATTCCGTGCCCGGTTGATTGACCATCAAGGATGCACTCGTAACAATTCCATTTAGGTGGCAGTGCAGAATCGCTTCCGTAATGCCGTGGCTAAGTCCCAAATCATCTGCGTTCACGATCAAACGCTTCGCGCTGGGCCCGCTGTCGGCAACAACGGTGGCAAGATGGTTGTTCTTATGCGATCCCGGCAGCCCGGTTGCGTTGTGCGCTGCTAACATGCCAATACCTCTCCGTAGAGTGCGACCAGTTTGTGAATTTCCATTGCGGCGTTATATCTGGTCAAAACCATCTGGCGCGCCCGGCGCCCGTACTCTTCAGCCAACTCAGGTGCATCGAGCAAGCGGCGAATCGCCTTAGCCAGTTCCTGCGGATCGCCGGGTTTCACGAGGAGACCGAGGCCGCGAGCCCCGAAGAAAGGGCGGATGGGCGGAAGATCGGTGGCAATCACCGGCAGACCGCACGCCCAGGATTCGAATACCTTCACGGGGATGTTGTTCATGAATTTTGGGATTTTCTGCAAAGGACAAACAGCGATGCGCGCCTGACTCAAGGTGAACGCCATGGCGTCGTGTGGAATCACCCCGCGCAGCGTGACCAGGTGTTCGATGCCCAGAGAGATCAACGAATCGCGAATGCTTTGCTCGACCTGAGCGCCATCTGCATACCCGAAAAGGAGCAATCGGGCGCTGATTCCTCGTTCACGCAATAACCGAAGAGCCTGCAGCAATACGAAAGTTCCCGCACGCTCCGACAGGCCTCCGCGATAGACGAGATCGAAGGATTTCTCTGTTCTCCCGATTGCGGGAAAATACTGAAGATTCGGAAAGTTGTACAAGACGAGCTTTCGGCTCTTGCCGGTCCTTGCAAGAGGACGAAGCGACCCCGAGTCCGCTGTAACAACGGCGTTCACACTCCGGGCCGTGAGCTTTTCCATGAAGGACACCGCACGGCTGAACAAACCCCGCCAGTGCTTTGGCAGATAACTCTTGGTCAGCATCATGGCCGGGAAATCCTCACGGGTGTCATAAATGACTTTCTTTCGGAACACATGTTTTAGCACCAGACCAGCAGGAATGAGTTCGGGCCCATGGACGTGGTAAATATCGGCATTTTGCCGCAGCGCCCAGCGGACCATGCGAATGGCCAGCAGGATTCGCAGCATTCTGTTTCGGCTCTTTGGGACTGGGATGAACTGCACTTGCCCGCTGGAACCTTCAAGGGAATGAGGTCCGACAATGACCGGGCGCAAACCGTAAGCCACGCTCGGTACGGACTCCCTCGAAAACGCACGCTCGTCTCTCATCCTCTGAGTTGAACTCAGGTGGCAAACGCGCACGCCCTGCATGCGTGCAGCAAGTTGCGCCCTTCTGGAGTTCCATCCCATCTCGATTGGAGGAACATCCTGCTCCGTTGATTGAAAAACCAAATTGCTTGCGCTCATAAAAGACTTACCTCCACAGGCGCATAACTTGCGAAGTAAAGACTACTTCGGGCACTGCTCCAGACCGTGGGAGGAAATACCGGCGCGGGTAGACGGCCGCAAAAAGGAATAGTGCTCCAGGGAAAGAAGAGGGGACGCAGCCGCCAGGTTCCGAAGCACATACGGGAGTCCGAAAACAAACCACATGAATCGCAGGTCGTTCATATCGCCGGAGACCATGGCGTCCAGGAAAACGTAAATCAACAGAAGAAACACCGTGGGCGGCAGAGAATTGAACGATGAAGGTTCCCGCATTTGCCTGATGATTTCCCGAAAGGCAAAAAAGGTCAGGGCTAGAAACGCAAGCGCAGCGACAATGCCCATTTCCGAGCCCAACTCGAGAAAGAGATTGTGCGGATAGTTGTAGGTGAGAGGATTCGGAGAAAGGTAGCGGAAACCCTGCGCTCCCACCCCAAAAATCGGATGTTCGGAAAACATTCTCACGCCGAGCCACATCAGGTCGTTTCTAGTGCCCATGGCCTGCGACGGATGGAGGACCGAACGAAGGTAATCAAACGAGGCTTGCGGAATCCAGAAAAACGGCAAAGCCAGTATTCCAAGGCCTCCGACCAGGAGAATGTCCGTAAAAAGCTTTCGGCAAAGAAGCGCACCGATGAAAAGACAAATCACTGCAGACACGTTGGCAAATCGTCCGCCGGAGCCAATAAGAGCGACCCCCAGAAGGCCAAGCACGGGGTAGAGAAGAATCCTTCTTCCAAGCGAAAGCCTCGGGAACACCACGCCCCAGATGAGGATCAACGCGACGGCCGATGCGGCGCCAAGTTCCGTATTCAATCCGCTGGGGGATACCATGCGTTCTTCGCCGCCCAGCATGGTCAGTGAATTGATAGCCAGCGCGATGCCTCCCAGGATCAAAACGACGAAAAACCGGCCCAGCTTCCGGAAATCGTCAAAAAGCACAAAGGGAGCGATGATTCCGATGCTCGTTAGGCAGACAAAGCGGAGCAGTTTGTCCATTCCGCCTGCGAAATCGGGAGCATACGTAAGACTGAGAACCATCATGAGCAGCAGTGGAAGATACAGGAAATATTCCTGGGGCAGACGTAATGACTGTCTTCGAACAACCATGCGATAGCAGACGCCTACCTGTACAATCGCACCTATCAGAAGCGTCAAGTCCACCGGAGTGGAGGCGAGACTCGGGTCTCCTTTTACAAGTCCGACGAGAAAGAACAATGCAAGCGCGATCTCGGCATGCCGAATAAGAAGAACGGCGGCCAGCAAACCAAGCGCCAGAAAGACAAATGCTTCGGGAATCCCCTTGTTGGCAATGAACTGGAGCCCTTGCGTTTCCACCCTGTGAACCAGTTCAACGACCAGAGCGACGCCGAAGCCGAAAATGAACAGGAGGCCTAAACCAGCGGCGCGAAGGGGACGCAGCGGCCATGTTTGCACTTCCCAGGACCGGTCCGGCGCATGAGTGAGATTCGACATGATTTTTCGTTGAGGATGTAATTCTCTTGGGCTGAGTGAAATCGCTATCGGGCCATGCACTCGCGAAGAGTCTGCCCGAGATCCAACAGCCGATCCTTTGAAAAAACGAACAAGGCGGAAAAATAAACCGCGATGGAAGCCAAAGCCCGCAGGGTAAAGTGGAACTCACCTGGCAGCAGCCATACACATGCCCCCATGAGCAGTATCGCGGCCAGGCTAGGGGCCATAGATGGCCATTCGATCTTCAGACCGATTCGGGAGTTGATCCAGAGGTATTGGAGGATCAAACAGCCGTCAGAGATTAGAAGAGCCAGGCCCACGCCGACCGCTCCCCACAGATATCCGAAGGCTAAACTCATTGCGACCAAAAGCACCAAGCAACGTGCCAGGGCTCTTTGCCGCTCGCTCACCTGATTTGCCGCCACCAGGAAGCCGTGCCCCAAAAATCCATCCAGCACCGAAAGTACCGATCGAACGGCAACGATTTGCAGCACTGCTGCACTGGGGACATATTCGGGACCCAGCAAGCCGCAAAGCGGTCTGGCAAATGAGGCCAGGCAAATCCAGATCGGAATCGTTGCCAAAAGAATGCCGTCCAGCAAGCGCCGGCGCAGAGCGAGCATCTGCTCCGTGCGCCCGCTTTCGAATAGACGGGTCCACACCGGAAGCAAAGCACCGCTCAGCGCGTAACTCCATTGGGGAATGACGTCGGAAATTGTGTACGCGGCGGCAAACCATCCAACCTGGGCCTGAGGAGCAACGGCGCCCAGGCTGAGGATGGCAACCTTTCCATAGCCGACCTGTGTGAGATTGTTGGCGAAGAATTCCCAGGCGCGGCCCGCCACACCCTTTAGTTGCGGCAACGACCAATGGATCGCTCTCGGCCAACTTGAGCGCAATTGCCAAAGCCGCAGAGTCAAAACGAGCAAGGATTTTATGGACAGGCCAACGAGCAATTCGAGCACGGTAAGATGCAGCCAAATCGTAAGGAAGGTGAGGCTTATCAGACCGCAAGCGCCGAGGATGGAGCCCGGCAGGATATCCTTGGAGCGCAACTCCGCGGTCAACATACTCGAGCACAGACTGGATGTCCCCTCCAGATTGCAGAGAATGAATCCCGCGGCGATGCATGCCCATTGCGTGTGCCCGGAACGGAGCGCAATCCATAGAAACGCCAGGGTTACAAAGGCCGAAGCTACCGTGCTGAGCAGACTGAGGGAAAGGATCGGTCGTGCTTCGTCGGGGGTTGCCGCCACCGCGCGCGCGGCATAGCGTGTCAGCCCAAGGTCAATCACGGCGTTCGCTACCCATCCGAATGCAATCGCGCTGCTATAAATGCCGAAGTTTAGGGGCCCAAAGTAGCGGATCAGAAACAAGCCGGCGAGCATCGTGCCGATGCGCAGGGCCCCAAGGTCCAGCCAGAGCCACAAAGTGTTTCTACCGAAAATGCGCAGGATCGCGGAAGTATCCGCGGGCAAGCCGTTTGGGCACGAAGTAGCGGCGGGTTGTGTTTTTATCGGTTCGGTAGTCATGAGATCGCTGGAACGAAACTTGCCTGAACCAGTGCGCCTTTTTAAAGCTTTGTCAAAAGAACGTGGCCAAGCGCCAGGTGTTCGAGTCCCGATAAATCGAAGACGCGCAGCGCATCGTCCGGGCTGCACACAACCGGCTCGCCATGGAGATTGAAGGAGGTATTCAGAATGATTCCTTCGCCGGTCAGCTCTTCAAAATATTTCAAGAGGCGGAAATAGTCCGGGTTGGCATTTTCAGTAACCTCCTGGGGCCTGCCGGTAAAGTCATAGGGATGAACCGCAGCCGCCAAGGCGCCGCGTTTCTCCTCGCGAGTATCGAAAGTCATGATCATGTGGGGAGCCGGCATAGGTTTCGGCTTATAAAAGTAGTCGTTG
>Ga0126371_10001603_pt1 | contig 19212 bp, 17 predicted proteins | sample PanSoiMetaPlot_4_FD_110145 | JGI IMG/M metagenome (GOLD analysis project Ga0126371, IMG submission 110145) | Tropical forest soil microbial communities from Panama - MetaG Plot_4 | ecosystem: Environmental > Terrestrial > Soil > Tropical forest > Bulk soil | place: Panama | collected 2016-02-17 | reverse complement strand
TCGAGCTTGGCGTGTCATGGCTGTGGATGGGCCTCGAATCGCCCCAAGCCAGTTACAGCAAGCTGAATGGGACCGACACGCGCCAACTCACCCGCGAACTGCGCGAGCACGGTATTCGCGTGCAGGGATCTACGATCATCGGACTCGAGCACCACACGCCCGAGAACATCCTCAGCGAAATTGAACACGCCGTCTCGCATGACACTGACTTCCACCAATTCATGCTCTACACACCGGTGCCCGGAACACCTCTGTATCAGCAGATGTCAGAAGAAGGCCGCATGCTCCGCGACGTCGACTATGCCGACGTTCACGGACAGTTCAAATTCAACTTCAGGCATGCTGCGATCTCGCGCGACGATTCCAAGCGCTTTCTCGATTGGGCTTTCTGGCGCGATTATGAAGCCAATGGCCCCAGCTTGTACCGCATTGCCCGCACGCTGCTGGCCGGATGGAAGCGCTACAAAGACTGGCCCGATGCGCGTGTGCGGGAACGCTTTGCGCAGGAGATGCACCGGTTGAACGGCATTTATAGCTCCGCCCTTTGGGCGATGGAGCGCCAGTTCCGGAAAGTCGACGAACAGGTCAGTCAGCAAATCCGTACAGTGAGAGAAGAGTTCAAGCACGAGTCAGGATTCATCTCGCGCATGATGCCAGGGGTACTGGGCCCGGTTTTGTTGTGGACGACGCGTCGTGAGGAAAAACGCTTAGCGCAGGGAAGAACCTACGAGCCCCCGACGATCCTGGAACGAAGAAATTGGGTCGAAGTTTAATGGAAGGGGTAGTAACGGCCTCAAAAGATGGCCACGGAGAAAGACGCCGCTAGCCCGTGCGGCGCGCCGATAACAGATCCAATATCTCTCGCAGCCCCTGGCGGATATGCTGAATCTCCGGTGCTGCTTGAGTGGGGAACGGAATCGCGGGTTGCGATTTGTCTGACTTCACTTCCGCGCGCAGCTGCTGGCGTGCTCCGGAGATCGTGAATCCCTGCTGGTAAAGCAGTTCCTTGATCCGCAGTACGCTCTCGACGTCGCGCTTGCGGTACATGCGCTGCCCAGTGCTGCTCTTGATCGGCTTTAACTGCGGGAATTCCGACTCCCAGAAGCGCAGCACATAGGCGGGCAACCGGCAGAGCGACGCGACTTCGCCGATCCGGAAATACAGCTTATCCGGAATCAGGATTTGCTCCGCGTGCTGCTTGCCCGAGTTTTTCTTCTTCGCCGCCATTTGGAAGCCCGCGGCCAGCGCCGCATCGTTGGCCTATTGTGACACAGGTCGCACGCGGAATCGCAGAATTTCGCGGGCACTTAAGGACACGTCAGCGTTGCGTATCCGGATACCTTGAACTGAGAGCCCTCGTCAGGGATCATCGACGCAATCGGGTGTGCGCCCGCAAGGATATACCCTGTTCCGTGCAAGGTGGGGTTGCACGTGGCTAATCCATTCTGGTCCACCGTCGCAAACGGAATAACGAACCCGATGCAGGAGTTCGGGCTCGCACTCGGCGCGCTGGTCAACTCACCCGTACACCAGGTCACATCCTTGCTGGTGAGAGTTGCCGGAGATGGCGGAGCGCTGAATGTGCCTGTCGCAGTGAACTGGAATTGCCCATTCTGTGCGGTTGCCACCGAAGGTTGCAAGGTTACGCTTTGCAGATGGCGGCCACTACCACAACTCACAGTGGCCAATAAGAGAATTAAGAGGGGCCCCACGGAGCGCGGACAAGATTCGGTCACGATGCACCTCCGAAGGAACTTTTCTGATGCCCGTGGAATGAATTTGAATTTGAATTCGCGGCAACTTGCCCCGACTCATTGCCAATTCTACATTCCGCCCAAACAGAAAAGCCTCTTAAGAGGTGCTTCTCTCAAGAGGCCAGTGAAAAATCATTGAGTATGCGAGTTCGCCTCGCTGCGGTTAGTGTTTCTTCTTTTTTGCCTTCTTCTTGGTTGCCATATTGAAGGTGCCTCCGTGAACGATTTTCCCTTGCAAGGGTTAACGACTTTGGGCCCTTATCCTGAAAGGCCAACCCTACTCATAGTATGGGAAGGCCCTATAACACAAGATATTGCGGCAGTATTAACAAAGTGTCAATAGAATTCTGCATCCAATAACCGAAATTCGTCGCCGGTCGTCGGTCGTATGTTGTTCGCCGAGCCCTCGCATCCACACACCTAAGTGAAACAACTGCGGACGCGACTGTGAAGACCCAGAGCTAACGACTAACGACGGTCGACCAACGACTGGTAGTATCGCCCAGATGCGCCGCGATCCCGTCGAACTCGAGATCTTCAAGAATCTCTACCACTCGATTGCCGAAGAAATGGGAGCCGCTCTCCGCCGCACGGCTTTCTCTCCCAACATCAAGGAGCGCCGCGACTATTCCTGCGCCGTGTTCGACAGCGAAGGTCAAGTCATCGCCATGGGCGATCACATGCCGGTGCATCTGGGGTCCATGCCGATGTCCGTTCAGGCTGCAGTTGATGCGGCGTCGATGCAGGCGGGCGACGTAGTCATGCTCAACGACCCTTTCCGCGGCGGAACGCATTTGCCCGACATCACGCTGGTCGCACCGGTCTACGTGCAGCGAGGCAGATACAATCGCGGCCCGGATTTCTACGTCGCCTCGCGCGCCCACCATGCCGATGTTGGCGGAGCCTTTCCCGGATCCATGGGCCTTTGCCGCGAGATCTACCAGGAAGGTGTGCGCATTCCGCCGGTAAAGTTGATGCGCGAGGGCAGGACCGACCAGGACGTTCTGGCAATGCTCCTGAATAACGTGCGCACCCCCGAAGAGCGCGAGGGAGACCTAGGCGCACAGATCGCCGCGTGCCACACAGGCGCCGAGCGGCTTCGGGAAGTGTGTACACGGTACGGTGTCGATCAGGCGAAGCGGGCCGCCGCTGACTTACTCGACTATGCCGAAGAACTCATGCGTGCCTTCCTCGAGGGCGTGCCCGAGGGCGAATATCATGCCCAGGATTTCCTTGATAGCGATGGGATCATCGACAGGCCGGTCAAGATTGCGGTATCGATCAGGATTCATTCGCACAGTCGACGCCCGGGCAAAAATGCGGGACGTGCGAATGCGCACCACCTCGTCACTGTCGACTTCACCGGAAGCGACCCGCAGGTGGAAGGTAGCGTGAATGCCGTTGGCGCCATCACCTATTCTGCTTGCTTCTATGCTTTTCGTTGTTTCTTGACCGAGGACGTTCCGGCCGCCGCGGGGCTGATGCGGCCCATTCACGTCATCGCACCGGAAGGAACGATCGTGAATGCAAGGCCACCTGCTGCGGTGGCGGGCGGGAATGTGGAAACCTCGCAGCGCCTCGTCGATGTTCTCCTTCGTGCTCTCGCGCAGGCCGTTCCCGATCGCATCCCAGCGGCCGCTTCAGGGACCATGAACAATCTGACTATCGGCGGCATCGACCCGCGCACCGGAGAGCCCTTCACCTATTACGAAACGATTGCCGGGGGAATGGGCGCACGGCCCGGCAAGCCCGGCGTGTCGGGCGTCCACACGCATATGACGAATTCCCTGAATACGCCGGCAGAGGCCCTCGAGTACGCGTATCCGCTGCGGGTCCGATCGTATTCTTTGCGCCCCAACAGCGGCGGTGAAGGCAGCTTCCGCGGTGGCGACGGCATCGTCCGTGAAATCGAAGTTCTCACAGAATGTGAGGTAACGCTGCTTGCCGATCGCCGAGCACGCGGTCCCTGGGGATTGAATGGCGGCGCAGAAGGCGCGGTTGGAAAGACGACCGTCGTCCGGCAGGATGGCTCGCTCGAACCTCTGCCCGGAAAATTCAGCACGCGCCTGCGAAAGGGCGAGCGCATTCGGATCGAAACCCCAGGTGGCGGCGGATGGGGGACTGTCGCACCAGTGTAGTGGCGGACGCATTCGTCCGCCCCGCCGAGCGCAGCGAGGCGTGATGTCGATATGATTAGCCGCTAATGTTTTCGCCGCCGTAATCGATTGGCGCCCAAGATTTTTCAACCAATTCTTCGAGGACACATCCTATGTACATACTGAAATCAGTAGGAGTGATGTCGATCGCCAAGATCATGGGATTGCTTTACGGTTGCATGGGCTTGCTCTTCGTGCCGTTGTTCTTGCTTTTTGGCCTGCTGGGATCGTTAGCAGGAGAGCAAAAGACACCTTTCGCGGGACTCATCGGCATCGTACTTGCGATCTTCATGCCGTTTATGTACGGCGTCATGGGGTTCGTCGTCGGTGCACTAGGCGCGTGGCTCTACAACTTGCTATCGAGCTGGGTGGGCGGGTTTGAACTCGAACTGAATCTGCAGCCAAGCGGACTTGTTGCCCCGTATCCCATCGTCCCGCCGGCGACTCCGGCGATCGAACCGCGACCAGGGGAACCACTATGAGCGATGCAGCGGCCCATTATCTCGAGGAAGCCCGCCGCCAACTGCGCGGGCATAAGCGCATGGGCGAAGGTGCCATGAGCCAGCTTCGCGACGAGGATTTCTTCGTCGCGCTGGACCCGGAAGCGAACTCTGTCGCAGTGCTCGTAAAGCATATAGCCGGCAACATGCGATCGCGATTCACCGACTTTCTTACCAGCGACGGCGAGAAGCCTGACCGCTTTCGCGATCGTGAATTCGAGATCGGTCCCGCGACGAACCGCGGCGAAGTGATGTCGTGGTGGGAACAGGGTTGGGCCTGTGTCTTCGCCGCCATCGATCGGCTTAAGCCGGAAGACGTGATGCACACGGTTACCATTCGCGGCGAGCCGCATACGGTTCTGCAGGCCATCAACCGCCAGATCGCTCATTACGCCGCGCACATCGGCCAGATCGTCTTTCTGTCTAAGCATCTGCGCTCGAGCGAATGGAAAACGTTGACCATCCCCCGAGGAAAATCAGAAGAGTTCAATCAGAAGAAGGTGGCGTCTGACAAATTCGACCGAGGTGTGCCGCGAGAAAAATCACGCCTATAACTTCGGACCGAAATACCGGTAGTGTCCGGTAATTTTCCAATTAAACAGTACGTCTTCCATCCTCGGGCCCTCGCCGATGTTGTGCACGATCATGTATCGCCCGCTCCCGCCTGATTTCTGATCCACCACGATCCCGATGTGCGGTACGCCACGCCCGAGATCCCAAGTCACTAGATCGCCGGGCGCATAATCCGTCGCTTTGGATGTGATAGGCAACGACTCTCCCTTCCGCTGAAAGAAGACCATCAGATTGGGTACGCGCCTGTGATCGATGTTCGAATCTGGATGCGCCAGCATCCATCGCCGCTGGTTCGGATAGGCGGAGAAATTCTGCACCATGTCCTCGTGCACTTCTTTTTGCAGGTCGATCCCCACCGCTCGGTAGGATCGAATGATCTCGTCAGTGCACACTCCCGTATCAGATGGCACGTCGCCATTAGGATAAGGAATGCGCACATAGGCGGAAACGTAGCGCACCGAATGTTGCGTGCGTTCGATGGCAGCAGCCACCAGACGTTTCGTGAATTCCTTTGAATCTGGCCCTTTGGATTGCGCGAATCCAACGCCAAAGAGCATTGAGACCAACAGAAGCAGCCGGAGTCTGGCGTAGACGTTGTCGCGCATTCCTTGATTGTAATGGCAAGTACAACTGATTAATGCCCTTCGCCTCCGCACTGTTGGGCTCTCCCTCCGACTTTGCCCAGACAGGAGCGACCAGTTCTGTGCGCCAAACGGGACCACCCAAAAAGGAGAGCGTTTCTGATTTGACGAATGTTGGGGCCTCACCGCCAAGAATCCACACGTGCGCGTCCGGCGGCTGCTTGCCAAGCAGTGGCGCAAGGGCCCCGGCAACACCCCCGATTTCTACCTTGATTACGTAGTGCAAAGCCTCGCGGCGGGAGCCGGCAAGTGAAAGCGAGTCCTTTCCCTCCAAACGGAGTGAGAGTTTAACGATGCGGGGTTTGGGAGTGGCCACAACCATGGAGAGTTGCGGAAGATGATCCTCCGGGCCAAAGTTCTTCAACAGCGTCAGAACCAGGCCATTTGCGAGGTCCGGTGGCAGCTTCATGTGTTCGCTCTCGTTTTTTTCGTTCCCCTTATCGTCCGTATAGCGCACCGTAACCTGCCCTTTGGGGGCGTCCATCCAGACCTCGATGGGATGAGGAAATGTGGGGCCCTTCTGGATTAGGTGGTAAGTGATCAGGGAAAAGTTTCGACGCTGAGCGAAGACAGTGGTTTCATCCTGCAGAGATCCGTTGTTGAAGTGATATACGAGACGGCTTGTGACCTGATTTCCATGAGGAACCTGAATAAGATCTCCGACCGCGATCCGCTCGCCATTGAGAGTGCTGAGTACAAGAAAACCGTGGGTCAGCCCTTCTTTGTAACGTACGGGCACACTGGAATCGCCGAATGTGGTGGTTGTGAGAACGGAACTAACAAAGACAACGAGGATTGCAAATCGAACGGGCAAATCTTGCCTCCATAGCGACGAGGCTTCGATGCGTTTGATTTCAGGAAGGGACACTGGTGCTCTTTGTTTTTGCAAATCGTTGACACATCAGTTTTCGGTCGTGGGGACTTTACAAACAAACCGCTCGGTCGGCTGGTCGTGTGCTTAGAGTGCTAGAATCTAACGTTTTGTGTTTATACAGATTTTGTCATCCAAGTGATAGGCGGCAATTATGGCTGGGGCAACAAGTAAAGCTACAATGCTGGCGGTCGTCAAGCCAGAACCGGCTCCCGGAGCTGATGTTCGCGAAGTGAAGGTTCCTGGCTTCGGCCACACTGACGTTCTCGTGAAGGTCAAAGTCGCATCCATCTGCGGCACTGATCTTCATATTTACAACTGGGACCGCTGGGCGCAGAACCGCATCAAGCCCCCACTCATTCCCGGGCACGAATTCTGCGGTGAAGTCGTTGCCTTTGGCGACGAGGTCACCAGCGTCAAGGAAGGCGACTTCGTCTCCGCCGAGATGCACGTCGCCTGCGGTAAATGCCTGCAATGCCGCACCGGCGAAGCTCACATCTGCCAGAACGTGAAGATCATCGGCGTCGACGCCAATGGTGCATTCGCCGAGTATGTGGTGATCCCCGAGTCGAATATCTGGAAGCTCGATCCCGCGATCCCACTGGACTACGCCTCGATTCTTGACCCATTGGGCAACGCAGTGCACACAGTTCTGGCCGGAGAAATTGCAGCCAAAACCGTGGCGATCACTGGGTGTGGTCCGATCGGTTTGTTTTCGATTGCGGTAGCAAAAGCGGTCGGAGCAACGTCAGTGTTCGCGATTGAGGTGAACGAGCACCGCGCGCGTGTGGCACGCGAGATGAAGGCCGATTACGTCCTCAATCCCGCCAAGGAAGATGTAAAGGCCATCGTGATGGAGAAAACCGGTGGTCTTGGCGTCGACGTCGTGCTGGAAATGGCTGGTCATCCCGATTCGATCCGAACAGCCTTCGACATTGTGCGCCGCGGCGGACGCATTTCCCTCCTGGGCCTCACCTCCAAGCCAATCCAGCTTAATTTTTCCGAAGACATCATTTTCAAAGGCATCACGATCCAGGGCATCAACGGCCGCCGCATGTACCAGACCTGGTATCAGATGACGGCGCTGCTGAAAGCTGGCAAGCTCGACTTGCACCCGGTGATCACCGACCGCATCTCAATGAAGGATTTCGGTAAAGCCATGGAGCGCCTGAAGACGGGCGAGGCTAGCAAGATTCTGGTGTACCCGAACGGAGTGCGGTAACTTCTTTTGCCACGGATTTACGCTGATCTGCACGGATCAAAACGATGGGTCTCGACGCACAAGTTCGCTGTAGATGTATCCAGGATGGACTTGCGAATCCCCATCCGTTTCCGGAGCGGCTCGCCTTAGATAAAACCATCGAACCCTATCTCACTGGAAGTCCGACCTTGGATGACTGGCTGGCGCACGACCGCTGGTTCAAGGAATCTTGCCAGCATGGTGGTTACATGTGTGAGGAGAGGCTTGGGAATATTGACGCAATTGCACATGTTCGGGGGATTCTACAGAGCTTGGAAGGTGAGTCAACTCCTAGGTTCCCGGTCCTCTTGGGTAAGGTGGTTTTCAATGGTGTGCACACTGGCGATTATCTGCCCATCGATCGTTCCCCTGAATTGTTGAAGGAAGTCGAACAGGCGAGCACTTTTCGCGACAAATTCAACGTATGCGACCGAGAGTTCCTCGCCAGCATGAACCGGCTTTGTAAGGCCAGTCTGGAAACGCGAAATCCGATTGTGTTCTAGAAGATTTGTATTTCATCCGCGTTGATCCGTGTAAATCCGTGGCAAAGAAGTTTTCGAGGCCCCCATGACCACAGCGACCCGCACGAACCCGCTCTCCTACCTCACCGACCAGCTCAACGAACTCAAGTCGAAGGGCACGCACTTCAAGCTGCGCGTGCTCGATGACGAGCAGGCGCCCGTCTGTACTTTTGACGGCAAGAAAGTCATCAATCTCGCCTCGAACAATTACCTTGGGCTGACCACACATCCCAAGATGCGCGAAGCGGCGCTTGAGGCCACCCGCAAATTCGGTGTGGGATCGGGCGCGGTGCGTACGATTGCCGGCACGATGAAGATCCACATGGAGCTAGAAGAAAAGATCGCACGCTTCAAAAATGTCGAAGCCTGTGTTGTCTTCCAGTCGGGATTTGCGGCGAACGCGGGAACCGTCTCGGCCGTACTGGGCAAAGACCACTTCATCATCTCCGACGCGCTGAACCATGCCTCGATCATCGACGGCGCGCGCCTCTCCAAAGCCAAGATTCTCGTCTTCCGCCACAAAGACATGGCACATGCCGAAGAGCAACTCGCCAGCGTGAAGAACGAGCCCGGGAAAAAGCTGCTGATCACCGACGGCGTCTTCTCGATGGACGGCGATATTGGGCCGCTCCCCGCTCTCTGCGACCTCGCGGAAAAATACGGTGCGATCATGATGGTCGATGACGCGCACGCATCGGGCGTCCTAGGCCGCAACGGCCGCGGCACCATTGATCACTTCGACGTGCACGGCCGCGTGGACATCCAAGTTGGCACCCTCTCGAAGGCTATCGGAGCCCTCGGCGGATACGTCTGCGGCACCCGCGACCTGATCGACTTCCTCTATCACCGCGCCCGCCCGTTCCTGTTCTCGACCTCGCACCCGCCTTCGGTTGCAGCAACATGCATCGCCGCCTTCGATGTTCTGGAGCAAGAGCCCGAGCGCATGGAGAAACTTTGGGATAACACTCGCTTCTGGAAGAAAGAACTCGGCCTGCTAGGCTTCGATATCGGCGGAAAGACCACGCCGGCCAGCGAGACGCCGATCACACCCATCATCATCGGAGACGGCAAGCTCACCATGGATTTCTCCCGCGAACTGTTCAAGGAAGGCGTCTTCGGCACGGGCATCACGTATCCGACGGTGCCTGAGGGGAAGGCACGAATCCGCACCATCATGACTGCGACGCATACAAAGGACGAGTTGGAGAAGGCGCTGGAGGTACTGGAAACTGTGGGGAGACGAATGGGAATCTTGGGCTGAGGCAGGCGTTGCCGCGAAAAGTGCCGTCAGGAAATCACAACGTCCACTCGCCAAAGTCGTTGCAAATAAGCGCCTTACAGGGCAAATTCGGGAGTTTTCCACAATGTTCCTGAAGGAACATTTTTCTTACAAATTTGTATGTACATTTATTGGAATCGGCGCAAGTATAAGAGAATTAGCACGTTACGTAGAGGTCGATCGATGACTGAGGGCCATTCGCGGTCGATCGTACAGGTGCTCCGAAACCGGAGCTTCGCTCCGGGGACAGCCGAGGCGGCTGTCCCTACGTGATTCGGGGTTATTCCGGCATCACCTCAATTGCTGACACCGTCGCGTATCGCGTTACCGGCACGAACTCCAGTAGCAGCTTTCCCTGCGCATTGGGCTCCAGCCCTTTGATCTTGCGCACCAGCGGCCGGTTCTCCCCTACTTCATCGAGGATATTGAGCTTCGACACGATCGTTTGGCCGTTACAAAAGATGTTAAATACCCGTTCCTCGGAAGATGTAGCCTCGCCATTCGGAGGAAGATTGGTACTTTCAGGTCCAGCGTGGTGCTCGATGAAGTGCAATGTCACCGTGTAATGACCCGGCGCAACTGGAATTGCGTATGAGAAGTGCCCCCAACGCTCGGTTTCGTAGAATTCCGGATCGTCCGTGCCCTGGGCTGGTTCCTGGCTAGTGCTGATCTGCCCGCCTTTGAAGTAAGCATCCGGACTCCACCAGCGGCTGTCGTTCGAGTAGTACGGTACATCGCGCGCCACGATGCGTACCGGGCGAATCTGCCGGTGCAAACCCGGGAGAATCTCGATCGCCGAGAGCATTGCGTTGCCGTTCTGCCCAGAGAAGGTCAAATGTAACTGGCTATCGCTCGCCGGAGAAATGTCGTGAAAGACTTTGACCTCGGCCGTTCGTTCTCCTCCAGCATCGGCAAGCACATCGAAGTCATGCAGCAAAATCCCGCCATTGGCGGCTACTGTCATCGTCCGGCTGCCCTCGCCGCCTCCGCCGCTGTTTTCGGGCCCGTAGACAGTCTCTGAAAAATGCAGCCGCAGCTCATAAATTCCGGGCTTTAACGGGACGTTATAAGAGAAATCTCCCTGCCGGCTGCTGCGGTAAATAATCGGATCCTGCGTCCGCCAGATGTGCTGCACCGAACTCTGCACCGCAGTTCCGCCCGAGAAGTAGGTATCGGGCTCCCAAAGTTTGCCCGCATGATCGACATACTTTCGCGTCGATCCGGCCAAAATGTGGACCTCATCTCCCACTGGGAGTCCGACAGTAGGCTCGGGAACTTGCTGAGAATAAGAAGGAGCAGCAACCACTTGCCTCTTCTGCCTTTTCCCAACCCAAAAAGCCAGCGCCAGAAGTCCGCACATCAGGATCGCTGCGGAACCAATGAGCCAGAAAGACCGTCGTCTCCAGAAATCGCCCAACTTAGGCACCTGCCCTTCGCCCGGTTGACCTGTATCTGGAGATGATGAGGCTTGATCTTTCGGCTGCACCCGCTGAAACACCGGCACGTACTGACCCACAGGTATGGTGATGTGGATCTCGTGCCCGGCCCCCTCGCGCGCGTAGTACTCAGTCAACCGCTTGCGTAGACGGTTCGCCTGCACACGCACAATCGAATCGGTATCCTGATCAAATGATTCCTGGCGATCAAAGACATCGATGGCAACGGAATACTCTTTGATCTGGTCGGTTTCGCCTGCGAAGGTTTTCTCGCAAAGATAAGAAAGCAGATGGGTAAGCGCCGGAGAGCGGCCAAACACAGCCGAGTGCAACACGGCCTGCAACTCAGCCCGTTCTTCTTCCCAGGACGTCGACGCCACCGTAGTCGAAGGCACCCGACCCTCCCCTATATTGCTTGCTCCGCGCCTTCTGCTCTTGTTATACGCCTGTTCGCACAATATCGTTCCTGCAAACGGTTAAGTAACCCCTGTAACCCGCGCGGTTTCGGATTTCGGAACTCGCTGTTGCATTTCGCCTCGCACTTGGTAACACCCTGCACTCGCATAACTTAACTGCGTAACACCCTGTGGCGGTAGCGACCTAACCCTCGCGTAGCGGCTATAGCGTTGTGGCGCTCTGCAATTCGCGGCATAACTGGCTCAGTCGCGGACAGCAAGAAAGCCCGAACCTGGGCGCCGCGAGAAAGAGGCCAATATGAGGAAGACCAGAGTCAAATTCATGCTGCTGGCAGCATTGCTGACATTCACAACTTTCAGCGCGGCGGCTTCCTGGCCCGAGCAGGGCGTAAAGCTCGACGCGATGAGCGTCGCCGAGTTGGAGAAGGCCGGCGACCAGGCACGCGCCGTCAAGGACTACACCTTGGCCATCGATTACTTCCAGGCCGCAGTGCGAAAAGACCGCAAGAACGCCATCCTCTACAACAAGCTTGGACTCTCCGAGCTTCGGAAGGACGACCTGGCATCGGCCCGATTGGATTTCTTGAGGGCCGTGAAGCTGAACTCAAAGTACGCCGAAGCGGTGAACAACGTTGGCGCAGTCGATTACATGCACAAGAACTACAACTCCGCCGCCAAGTACTTTAAGAAGGCTGTCGCCCTCGACGAGACGCACTCTACGTATCACGTAAACCTGGGAGCGGCCTGGTTCAGCCAGAAGAAGATGGATCGAGCGATCGCCGAGTACATGCGCGCCATGGAGCTCGACCCTGATGCCTTGCGCCGCGAGTCCCGCACCGGCATCGCAGCCCAGATCTCCAGCCCTGAGGAGCGGGCGCAGTACTCTTACCTGCTCGCCAAAGCCTATGCCAAGCGTGGCGACGTGGACGGCTGCCTCCAGTGCCTGAAACGCGCCAAGGAAGAGGGTTTCCGCAATCTGGCTAACGTCTACCGGGATGAAGAGTTTAGCCGCTTGCGCGACAACCCGAAACTGCAGGAGGTGGTACCCCCGCCGATCGCGAAGTAGAACCGGACTTCACGGGCTTCTCTCCTGCCTGGGACAGAGGAGAAGCCCGGCGGAGGTGCAGCAGCTCTCCTCGGCGAAACCGACCGGCTTCGGGTCGGTTTCACTTTCTTAAGCAGCGGTGGAAATGCAAACTACAGAATGTACCGGCTCAGATCCTGGTCCTTGACGATGTCGGTCAGCATCTTCCGCACGTAATCGGCGTCAACTGTGACCTGTTCGCCCTTTTTTTCCGGCGCGTCAAAGCTCAGCTCATCGAGAACGCGCTCCATGATTGTGTGCAGGCGGCGCGCTCCGATATTTTCCGTACTCTCGTTCACGCGGAAGGCGAAATGCGCGATTTCTTCCAGCGCCTCATGGGTGAATTCCAGCTTTACGCCCTCGGTTTCGAGCAGTGCCGTGTATTGCTTCACCAGTGATGATTTCGGCTCCGTCAAGATGCGTACGAAGTCCTCCATCGTGAGTGATTGCAACTCGACGCGGATGGGAAAGCGGCCCTGCAACTCGGGAATCAGATCACTGGGCTTGGAAACGTGAAATGCTCCTGCGGCGATAAACAAAATGTGATCCGTGCGCACCATTCCGTAGCGGGTATTGACCGTCGTCCCTTCCACTATGGGGAGAATGTCCCGCTGAACGCCTTCGCGGGAAACGTCAGGTCCATGGCCGCCTTCCCGGCCGGCGATCTTATCGATCTCGTCGAGGAAGACGATCCCTGAATTCTCCACCCGATCAATGGCCGAGCGCGTGACCTGATCCATGTCGATCAACCGCTGCTCTTCTTCCTGGATCAGGTACTCGAAGGCCTCATTCACCTTCATCTTCCGCTTCTTGGTCCGCTGCCCGAAGATGTTCGGCAACATGTCTTTGATGTTGACGTCCATCTCCTCGACACCCTGATTGGTCAGGATTTCGAACGACGGAAAATTTCGTTCGCGGACGTCGATTTCCACCATGCGCTCGTCGAGCTTGCCTTCGCGCAGTTGCTGCCGGAGTTTCTCACGCGTCCGGCTCGAAGACTCGGTCAGCTGGGTGCTGCCGTCTATCACCACGCCACCCGTGGTCGTGGAAGTTGGTTCGGTCCTCGCGGGCGAGGGCGGCAGAAGAATGTCGAGCAGGCGTTCCTCAGCATTGAGTTCCGCCTTGTCCGCGACGTCTTCCAGTTTCTCTTCGCGCACGTTATCGATCGCGATTTCGACCAGATCGCGCACCATCGACTCCACGTCCCGGCCGACGTAACCGACCTCGGTGAACTTCGAAGCCTCCACTTTGAGGAACGGAGAATTCGCCAGCTTGGCCAGGCGCCGGGCAATCTCGGTTTTCCCGACACCGGTGGGGCCGATCATGATGATGTTCTTGGGAATGATTTCTTCCGCAAGATCAGGCGGCAGCTTCTGACGGCGCGTGCGATTCCGCAGCGCGATGGCCACGGCGCGCTTGGCGTCCTTCTGGCCAATGACGTACTTGTCGAGCTCGGCGACAATCTCGCGCGGAGTCAGCTCATCCAGCGCAAGCTGTTCTTCTTCAGCGGTAGAAGGGAGATAAATAGCCATAGGATTCAGGGATTAGGGGTTAGGGTGTTGGGCTAGGCTTTCTAAGCCCTAGTCCCTAAACCCTAATCCCTTTTTTACAATTCTTCGATCGTTACCCGGTCATTCGTATAGATGCACATTTTGCCTGCAATCTTCATTGCTTCTTCGGCGATCTGGCGGGCGGTAAGCTCGGTGTGCTCGGCTAGCGCCTGCGCCGCGGCCTGGGCGTACGGACCACCACTACCGATGGCAGCGATGCCGCTGTCGGGCTCAATCACGTCACCCTGTCCGCTGAGTAGAAAGGTCTGCTCCTTGTCGCTGACAAGCAACAGGGCCTCCAAGTGCCGGAGGAATTTGTCGGTGCGCCAGTCGCGCGCCAGTTCAACCGCCGCCCGTCCCAGATTGCCGTGATACTGCTCCAGCTTGGCTTCAAAGCGGCTGAAGAGCGTAAACGCGTCGGCAGTCGATCCGGCAAATCCAGCCACAATCTTGTCGTTGTAAAGGCGCCGGATCTTCTTCGCCGAGTGCTTGATCACCGACTCACCCAGCGTAACCTGACCATCGCCCGCGAGAACTACCTTCCCGCCGCGCCGGACTGACAAAACTGTTGTGGATCGAATCAGTCGTTTTCTTGCCATGAGCGCAATTTTTGATTATAGCAGCGACAATCCGATTCTCAGGCATGCCCAGCTCTCTACGTCCCTCTGCAAAATCTTTCGCAAACTCTGCGGCGAATCTCCCTTCCCCGGAGAAGGTCGGTTCAATGCGTCGCCATCCTCAGGTTCCCGGCAACGGACAGATAGCCTCAGTAACCATTGCCTCGATTACGAGTGTGACATTTTCTCGTGCGTCATGGGCCCGTATTTTGAAGGTCATGCGCAAGTCTGCCGCCGTTCTTTGCCAGGACAAACGATCCCTCGACGTCTTAGCAGCCACGCTCGACCGCCTTGGAGTTGACCTTCGCAGCTGCCGATCGAATCAGGAAGCGCTGGAACTGGTCATGGCGGGTGAGTGCTCTACGCTGATCGTCGATTTCGACCTGCCTGGTGCCGAGGAGACCATCCGTATGGCGACGCTGCTGCCTCCCGCGCAGAAGCCAAACCTTCTGGCGGTCGCGAGCCGCGCCTGGCCGGGCACTGGGCAAGCTTTCCAGTCGGGCGCTAGCCGCATCCTTTATCGGCCGCTCCAGGCGGATCTGGTAAAAGATGCGCTCAAGGCCGGCGAGAAGAGGTTTGCGAACCGTCGCAAGTCGACCCGTTATGAGGTGAAGACGATCGTTTACCTGGAGCTCGGCCACGGTACTCTGGCTGGGGTCAGCATCGACATTGGTGAACAGGGGCTTGCGATTCAAGCCAGCGAACCCGTGCCCATCAATGCCGATATTCCTTTTCGCTGTGTGCTTCCCGGCACTCATCTCACGCTCAGTGGTCATGCGGACGTAATCTGGGCGAGCGATCAGGGCCGCGCCGGACTCTTCTTCTCGAAACTGGCGCCTGCCGCTCGCAAGCACCTGAAGCAATGGCTGAGCAAACGCGGCAATAACAGCAAACATGCATTGCGTGAGCTGATGCCCCAGGCGACCGACCACGTCGAATTTGCTGTCGTCGACGAAGGCGCTCTGACCGAAACGCAATAGGCCCGACGCGTCGTCTGCCAATCTCGTTTGGGCTCACGAGAGTTCCTCGCTTAAAATCACTCTACCGCGCACTCTGCGCGAGGAGGTTCGTCTGCTATCTTCTGAAACCGCCGTGGCCTTCAATGGCCATTCCATGGTGGCTCCGCTGAAACGCGTATTGGTATGCTCGCCTAAGACGGCGGGATGGGGGCGCCCGGAGCAAGTAGCTCGCTGGCACGAGCTCGGATTTCATCACGCACCGGATTTCGCGTTGGCCCAGAAACAGCACGAGACTTTGAGTCACGAATTGGCCACTGCCGGCGCGGAGGTCATTGAGTTGCCACCCGCCGTCGATCTTTCACTCGACGCGGTTTACACGCATGATGCATCCCTGTCGACGGACTTCGGGTTGCTGCTGATGCGTCCCGGGAAGCTGAATCGCGTAGCAGAAGCGCAAAATCACGGTTTTTTCGCCCGTCTGCTCACGATTCCTACTCTGGCGAAGATCGTTTCACCAGGGGCTACTGAAGCGGGCGACATCGTATGGCTCGATGACAAGACGCTGCTCGTGGGCCACGGCTATCGCACGAATGCACCCGGCATACAACAACTGCGAGACCTGCTTGCACCGAAGGGCATTTCCGTCGTATCTGCGCCGCTTCCTCATGGTTCCGGGCCTGCAGAGTGCCTTCATTTAATGTCGCTGATCAGCCTCCTCGACGAACATACAGCGTTGGTGGACCTGCCGTGGCTCGCAGTTGAGACGGTCGAACTGCTGAAGTCTCGTGGATATAAGTTCATCGAAATCGACTATGCCGAGCGCGACACGCTGGCCTGCAATGTCCTATCGCTCGGCGAAAAGCGGGTTCTGGCGATTGAAGAAAATCGCAAAACGAATGACAAGCTCCGAGGCGCCGGCTTTGACGTCCGCACCTTCGCCGGAAGCGAGATCTGCATCAACGGCAGCGGCGGCCCGACCTGCCTGACGCGGCCACTATTGCGCCTCTGAGATCCGGAACTCTGTTTTCTTGTTTGGCGTATTGCTATGCAGATAGAATTCCGTCGCTCACTGAGGTGCCCCAATGCATCGTTCACGGTCGTCGCGTGTGCTCGCGACTCTTTTGCTGTTCGCACTGACATCCGTTTCGCTGGCTCAATCCTCTCTCATTCCCCGCAGCGTGCTTTTCGGCAACCCCGAACGTAGCGCGCCAGAGATTTCGCCAGACGGCGCCCAGCTGGCATACCTTGCCCCCGATCAGGGCGTGCTGAATGTGTGGGTGCGCACGCTTGGCAAGACCGACGACCGCGTTGTTACGAACGACCGCAAGCGCGGCATCCGCAACTTCGTGTGGCAGTACGATTCCAAGAACATCCTCTATGCTCAGGATAAAGATGGCGACGAGAACTGGCACGTTTACCAGACCAACCTCGCAAGCAAGCAGACCAAGGATCTCACCCCGTTCGAAAAATCGCGGGCTGATCTGCTGTCGTTTGAGCCGGGCCATCCGGATACGGTTCTGATCCAGTCGAACAAGCGCGATGCCAAGGTCTTCGACGTCTACCGTATGAATCTCAAGACCGGCGAAATGTCTCTCGATACTCAGAATCCGAGCGACGTCCAGGGATGGACCGCCGATCACGATCTGCAAATCCGGGCGGCGCAGGTTACGACCGACGACGGCGGCACCTTGATCCGCGTGCGCGATGACGTCAAATCCCCGTGGCGTGAGGTGATCAAATGGGGACCGGAAGAAACTCTCGGCAACGTCGTGAATTTCACTCCTGATAATAAGGCGCTTTGGATCATCACTTCGCTTGACGCCAATGCGGCACGATTGATTTCAGTCGATCTCGCGACCGGCAAGCACACCGTTGTCGCCGAAGACCCGCAATTTGACGTGTCCTTCACCGTTGAGCAACCGAAGAATCACAAGCTGCAGGCTGTCGTCTTTCTGCGCGAGCGCCGCGATTTCCAGATTGTGGACACGGACCTTCAAGCTGATTTCGACGCGCTGCACAAAGTCCGAGACGCCGATATCAGCAACATCAGCCGTGACCTGAAAGATGACAAATGGATCGTGACGTTCGAGGGCGACGACTCGCCCGTCTACTACTACCATTACGATCGCGCGACGAAAAAGGCCACCATGCTGTTCAGCAACCGACCGGCACTTGAAAATTACAAGCTGGCCAAGGTGCAACCCATCGAATACACCGCGCGTGATGGCATGAAGATCTACGGTTATCTGACGACTCCCGCTGGAACGGAAGCCAAGAACCTGCCGATGGTCGTCTTTCCTCACGGTGGCCCTTGGGGAAGGGATCTCTGGGGATATGACCCGTATGCGCAGTGGCTCGCCAATCGTGGCTATGCCGTCCTGCAGCCCAACTTCCGCGCGTCCACCGGATACGGCAAGCAGTATCTGAACGCGGGTGACCGCCAGTGGGCCGGAACGATGCACACCGATCTGCTTGATGGGAAAGACTGGGTTGTACAAAAGAACATCGCTGATCCCAAAAAGGTCTGCATCATGGGTGGCAGCTATGGAGGCTACGCTACGCTCGCCGGAGTCGCTTTTTCTCCCGACGCATTCACCTGTGGCGTGGATATTGTCGGCCCATCCAACCTGAACACGTTGCTAAAGACCATCCCGCCGTATTGGTCAACGTTCCTGGCGATTTTTCACAAGCGTATGGGCGAAGACGAGGAATTCCTGAAGTCGCAGTCGCCACTGTTCAAGGCGGACCAGATCAAAGTCCCTCTGCTCATTGGGCAGGGCAAGAACGATCCGCGCGTGAACAAAGCCGAGAGCGATCAGATCGTCGCCGCCATGCGCAAGAATGGGAAGCCGGTGGAGTATTACGTTTTCCCGGACGAAGGCCACGGGTTCGCTCGGCCCGAGAACCGCATGGCGTTCAATGCTGCGTCCGAGGAATTTCTGGCGAAATATCTGGGCGGACGATTTGAGCCTCCGACGGATGCAGAGAAGAAACTGCTAGACAGCGTGAAGCAGTAACGCCTGTGTAGGGGCGGACGCCTTCGTCCGCCCCGCGGAGCGGGGCGACGCGTTCAGACAGCATGAGTTGGGAGTTGACCTTTCGGGGCCGGATCCCTCAATGCACTTTGCACGTGCCCGCGGACGAATGCGTCCGCGGCTACACAATCACCCCTGTTGATATCATGTAACGTCCTAATGAGATCTTTCGGGGAGTCGCGCCGATGCGCTCGTTGTTTCATGTTTTCGCTATAGCTCTCTTCAACCTAGCCGCGGTTTCTGCCGCCCAGAATGCCGCCGGACCCCAGGCCGCCGTAACTCTCGATGCCGTCTCAGGGGTCGAAACGCTGCGCGACGGGGTCCAGATTCAGTCTGGGCCTGCAGTCATGCGTATTACTGCGCTCCGCAGCGACATCTTGCGCGTGCGTGTGTCGCCCACAAGCGTGCTGGCGGAAGACGCTTCCTGGGCGGTTCTTTCCGAGTCCCGGACAAAATCCATAGACGTTCAGCCATCGCAGGACGCCGGCTCAGTCGGCTTCCGCACCGCTGCGCTGGATGTCCGCGTAGAGAAGGATCCGCTGCGTATCGTGGTCCGGGATCTCGAAGGAAATGTGATTTC
>Ga0126371_10001601_pt1 | contig 19216 bp, 20 predicted proteins | sample PanSoiMetaPlot_4_FD_110145 | JGI IMG/M metagenome (GOLD analysis project Ga0126371, IMG submission 110145) | Tropical forest soil microbial communities from Panama - MetaG Plot_4 | ecosystem: Environmental > Terrestrial > Soil > Tropical forest > Bulk soil | place: Panama | collected 2016-02-17 | reverse complement strand
TACGCTGCCGGCAGCGTGCTGATGGCCCGACCATACATGTCGAGTCCCGTCGGATTGTTCGTCGCGATCCCGATCGCTGCCGTCGTCGGCATACTCCTGCTCGGAGTGCTGGTCTTGGTAATCGCGTTCCTCTTCATCCTGCTGGAGAACTGGCTCGACGGTAATCCAGCCGACGTGTCGCGCCCGCGGGTCACCGACTCCGCCGACACGGGCGCCGAGGACGAGCCGCAGACAGGCGTGCCTGAGGGCACTCGTCGGAAGTCGGTTACTAAGCACCTAGAGAAGCCTGATCGCAGTCAGCCAATAGAACAGAACGTAGGCTCCGGCGAGCCAGAGCGCGACGGCACTCAGCCAGCCGAGATGCGGTCCGAGCGCACGGGCGCGCTTGATCAGACCGTCGCCGAACCAGGCAGCGGCGACGGTACAGGCGCCCAGGACCACGCCCATGCCGACACCGAACAAAATGAACTGGCCCACCGCGCTGGGGAGCCCGTGCAACTGGAGTGAGGTGCCGACGACGCCCAGGAATATCGGCAGCGTGCACCCGAGGGATGCCAGCCCGTAGGCCACGCCGTAGGCCGCGTATCCGCTGAGGCCCTGGCGTCGGCTAGCGGTCCTGAAGCGCCATGCAACGCGGGACGCGAACGGGATGTTCAGCTCGCGACCGGATGCGAGCAGTCCGCCGAGCAGGATCAGTCCAGCGCCGACCGTGACGCCGATCCATGGCAGCGATGACGTCAAGAGAGATGCTGCGAGCCCGGCCAGGATTCCGGCCAGCCCGAACAGCAGCGCGAAGCTCGCTGTCACGGTAACGCTAACCAGGAGAGCGCGGCCCAGATGCCCGCGCGCACCTGTGCCGCCTCGGCCGTCGCCCAGGTAATAGCCGAGATACGCCGGCAGCAGCACGAACCCGCACGGATTGACCGATGCGACCATGCCGGCGATCAGCGCGTAGCCGACTGGCACCTTGGTGCCAGCCAGCAGGAGCAACCCGGAGATGCGGGCTGACAACGACTCGACGAAGATGAGCGGCCCGGGCGCGGTCGGCGACATGCGCGCGCCTGCGCCGACTGCTATCGCGAGCAGTGCTGCGGTGATGCTGACCGCCAGCCAGATCCGCGCGGATCGATGACGGGGGACCTCAGCAGTCATCGTCAGTGCCCGCTTACCGCAGCAGAGGGCGGATAGCGGCGAGTAGCTGCCCGGTGCTGCCGATAACCGAGCCGCCCTGGCTGACGACTGGGCCCGGAACCGCGCCCCAGTGCGCCCGCGCTGAGAACAGCAGGTAGTAGTCCCAGGTCGGGACCGGCAGATGGGTGACATGCTGGGAGAACCACTGACTGGACATCGCTGTACCGTCCCAGAAGCTGGTGACGCGGCTGCCGGGGAAGATCGATGGGTTGATCGCGGCACGGGTCCCGTCGAGGAACGGCACCCAGATCACGAACACGCGTAGGGTGGGGTCTGCCGCCCTGCTCAAGATGTTGCTTTGCACCCAACTGGCGCCTGCGAGACACGTGGGTCAAGTAGGGGAGAAGATCAGGATCAGGCGGGTGCGGCCGTCGTTGCGGTTGAACAGCGACTTCAGCGCGTCGATTTTGGTTAGCGTAATGACGCTGCCGTTGCCGACATTGCTCGACGTGGCCTGCGTACCGCTGACCGCGCCCGATGATGCGCATGAGGCCAGCAAACCCGGCAGGGCAGCCAGCATTGCTGCCGCTAGCGCTCGCAAAAGCCGCCGGGACGAGCCAGTCCGCGTCGCCACCCGCATACCAATCCTCTGTTCCTGACTCAGTTCAGCATGGCACCGCGGCGGCCCATAGCGCGAACAACTTTCAGCAGATCACGCGATTCGGTCTGTGCGACGCGTCCGCGAAAACGTCCTCGTCCCCCAGGCCCGGTTACGTACGCTGTGCCGCTTGGCGGCCGCCGAGGGCATTCCGCCTGGAAGGCATGCGCAGCGAAACCATTCGCCGCCAGCCGCCGAGCCGCTCGTAGATATATACGGCCCGGATCCCCGCGGCAAGAAAGGCTGACTTCCCCTTCGACCAGCCGAGGATGCTGCCCAGGTGGGTCATGACGGCTGCGCTTACGTCGCGGTAGATAGCGATTTCAGCTAGCGCACTCGAGCGCAGCGTGCGATTGATGAACTGCTGGTGTCCTGCCTGGGCCAGACGCAGGAGTTCCTCGTGGCAGTAGGCCAGATGGTTGTCCTCATCGTCGGAGATCATCCTGACAGCGCGGCTGATATCGGGTCGATCCCCGGCGTTCTTCCGCAGAACTCGCATCTGCTCTGAAGCGCGCTGCTCCGTGACTCGGCTGTGTGCCAGGTAGGAGACGATGTCGCGTTCGGTCAGCTTTTGCTGGTCGCGAAGCAGACTGTGGGCCAGCCCGATGCCAGCGGCCTCCAGGCGCATGGTGTAGTTCATGTTCGCAGGCACGGCTACTGCCTCAAGACCACGCTTGCGCAGCAGTGCCTCGAAGATCCGCCCATGCTTGTCCTCATCGGCGCCATGCCGGGCGATCTTGGGGCTCAAGTCCAGGTACGAGGCAGGCACAAGCGCGGCGATCCGGCCGTTCTCCCATCCGCCCTGCGCCTCGTCACATGCAGCAATTGAGCAGAACAACTGAAAAGCCTTATTGTTGTCAAAAATGTCCTTATAAATTCCCTTAATGATCGACATTGCTACCACCTGACCATGAGATGCCACGCCGAGGAGCGCCTTGTCGGTCCTTCACCTCGCAAGGGTTGCGCTAAAGCGTTGAGTTGTCGTCATACGAGACGGGCGATCTCCGAAGCGCCTCCGCCGGGCCAACGGGTCATGCTCATTGGTCAGCTACTGCTCAGCCAGAGACCGCGGCGCTCGGTTGCGGTCTAGCTCGCATCATCGCGCAAGCGCCGGAAGATCCGGAGTCGCAGACATCGTTGCTTGTGCGTTGCCGATGGTGGCCCGTCGGCCGTGCCGAAGCCGCGTCAGGACTGGTCGGTGCGGGTTTGCGTGGTCGTCTGGCCAGCCACACAGAACTTTCCAGCCGGGCTGGCGAAGTCAGACGTATGCCCGATCTCCCAGACGAAGGAGTTGGGCGTGTCGTTCACCAAGCCTCAGCCCAGCGCGTTCCCTACCTGCTGGCTGTGGAACAGCGGCAGCAGTGGACCGTACTTGCTGTTCAGCACGATGCTGCCGGAATGACCGGTAGTCACGTCGGTGACGTGGATGTTCCAGCCCTGACCCGGCGCGTCGACGAAGAAGTGGATCTTGATCGTGTCACGCGCATTCATGACCAGCGGTGCGTTACTAGATCCGTCGTACAACTCAGCGTTGAACGCCGCGCCGACGGCCGATGCAGACGCTGCCGCTCTGATCTTGAGATGTCGTGGTTGCCTGCGCAGAGGATGATGTTAACGTCCTTGCGCCCGCGGGCTGGCTAACGGCAAGCGATATGCCCACTACCATCGCCGGTGGCAATATCAGTGCCACCATCCGGCCGTTGGCCTTGATCATCATGGTCTCCATCCCGGCCGTAGCTCGGCATCTTCGCCGACCTGAGCTGAGCCCAACTGATTGCACGATTAGGCTGTCGGCGGTTACGACGTTCAGGACAGCCAGACTCGGATGGGGCGCCAATGCCGATTGGCAGTACGCAAGGCTTGTGGAGCATTCCCGTCCTCGGCGGACTACTCACGTTCCTGGTCGTAGCGGTCCTTGCGAGGGTGGGTGGCCGGCTGCTCGGTGTCAGGTTGGGCTGGGGGCGCGCGCTCCTGGCGGGATTCCCGGGCCTCGTTCTTGGCATCATCACAGTGTGGGCGGCCACCGGCCACCGCACGCACGGCCCTCGCAACCTGCAATGGCTTCCCGTGCTTTTCGCGGCGCTGATCGCCACGATGCTGATCGCGGTGCTGTTGGAGTTGCTGGCGAGGCCCGGGCGGTTCGCCGCCATGGAGGATCGGTTCCGAAACGGCCCGATCCCCCATCCGTGGCGCGCGCTGCGGCAGCGACTGAGCCGAACCCGGCGGTACGTCACGGTCAGCCGTATCGTGACGCGTCACGGGCTGTCCACGTACCTGTCCGGCAGACGGCCGGATGGAACTGAAACCCGGCCGCTCGCGCGCAACGTCCGTCGGGCGCTCGAGGACGCGGGCGGTATGTTCGTCAAGCTTGGCCAGGTACTGTCCACGCGCGCTGACCTGCTGCCGGCCGATGTCATCGTGGAGCTTTCCGGCCTGCAGGATCATGTCCCCCCCGCCCCACCTGGAACGGTGCAGGAGTTGCTGGCCGAGGAGCTAGGCGCGCCGGCTGACGAGTATTTCAAGTTCTTCGACCCGCAACCGATAGCCGCGGCCTCCATCGCCCAAGCGCACCGCGCTCAGCTCGCTACCGGCGAGCAGGTCGTGGTGAAGGTCCAGCGCCCCCGAATTCGCGCGCTTGTCGAATGTGACCTAGAGATCCTGATGGGGTTCGCCAGGACGTTGCACGTGCGGGCTCCCTGGGCACGGGACTTCGGCGTGCTCGAGATGGCCGACGGGTTCGCGACTGCGCTGCGCGAGGAACTCGACTTCCGCATCGAGGCGCGCAACATCACTGCGGTGACCGCAGCCGGCTCGTCGGAGATCAGGATCCCGGCCGTATACCTGGCGACTGCTCGCGTCCTCGTCCTGGAGTGGCTGGATGGCATGAACGTGCGCGACGCGGGTGCACAGCTGGCCAGCTGCGACAGGCCAGCCCTCGCCCGCGGGTTGCTGAACACGATGCTCCGCCAGATGATGATCGACGGGACGTTCCACGCCGACCCCCATCCGGGCAACGTGCTCGTCCTTCGCGACGGAGCCTTGGCGCTCATCGACTTCGGGTCGGTCGGGCGGCTGGATCCCCTGCAGCAGGCCGCGCTGCGGCGGCTGCTGCTCGCGGTCGCCCGGCGCAACGCCACAGAGCTGCACGACGCGTTGCTTGAGCTCGCTGCGGTGCGGAAGTCGTTCGGCGAAGAAGTCCTCGAGCGCGCGCTGGCCCAGTTCATGGCTCAGCACCTCGGCCCCGGCATGGTTCCTGACGTGTCCATGCTCAATTCGCTGTTCCGGCTGCTGGCTAGCTTCGGTCTGGTGTTCCAGCCGGTCATCGCTGGGGTCTTCCGCGCCATGATGACACTCGAGGGCACGCTCCTTCTGCTCTCGCCCGGCTTCGATATGACTGCTGAGACGCGTGAGCTGGCCGGTTCGTGGCTAGGGCATATGTTCAGCCCCGCGTCCCTGCGCGAAGCCGCGACCGACGAGGCGCTCGGGTTGCTGCCAGTGCTGCGGAAACTGCCCCGTCGGCTGGACCGCATCGCAGCATCGCTCGAACACGGTGCGTTCACTGCCAGCATGCGGGTCCTGGCCAACGAATCAGACAGGCGGTTCGTCGGCGCAATGGTAGGACGGGCAGTTCTCGCGTTCCTGGGTGCGACGCTGGGCATCATGTCCGTGATGCTCATTGGCACACATGGCGGACCGACGTTCTTCCCGGGCACCAGCCTGTTCCACCTGCTGGGCTACGTTGGCCTGTTCTTCAGCACCGTGCTGATCTTGCGTGTGGTTATCGCGATTAGCCGCGAGGGGATCTAGCTTTCCAGCTCGCGCTTCCAGAGCGGAGCTGGCTGCGAGTCAGTGACCCTCGAGGAAGCCCTCAACGACAGCGCCGGCCAAAGTCGTTGCGACCTTGCCTGCCGCCGCGCGCAGGCGGGCTGTCCCCGGGTCCGGTTTCTCCGCTGTCGGCAGGCCTGACCGGACGTCCTGCCATTCCTGGCTGGAAGAGTCCCACCGTTCCAGTCGGCAATCTTCGTTCAGGTCCAGTTCGGCGAGTGCCTGCCGCGCGATTTTCTCTGCCTCTTCGGCGGTCTCGGCCGTTCCCGCATACAGGAAGATGTGCTGCTGCCCTATAGAGATCGTGGTGTCATCACCGAGGCCACCCCGCAACATCGCGCAGACCTGCAGGGCGTCGTGATACTTCTTCGCCCCGCGGCGCGCTAAGAGGACGCTAACGCGCCACTGCTCGGCCATAGCCAAAACTGTACGCCGCTGCGCGCAAGGCGCCGATGCCGATCATGATGAGGCATTACGCGGTGTGATAACGCGGCCAGGGCCCGCTGGCGTTAGGTGTTCGCGTTCGGGTTGCCTGGGACCGGCTGGTCCAGCGGTGCGGTACCGGTCGCAGGCGGCACCGACGCCGGACTGACGAGTGAGCTTCCGGTCGGCCCGGTTACGACCGCGTCGCCGGTAGCGCTGCCGTGTAGCCACTGTGACCAGGGAATGAACCACTGGGTCCAGCCGTTGCCGGGCGTTCCCGCGCGCGGGCTGCCGGTTACCGTGGCAGGATCGCCAGGCTCCTCCATCTTGTAATACGTCTCGGCGTGCGCGGGTGATGTGTTGATGCAGCCGTGGCTGACGTTGGCCCAACCCTGGACACCTACCGACCAGTACGCGTCGTGAATGAAGTCGCCGCTGTAGGTGATGTCGACCGACCAGGGCACCTCTATGTGGTATCCAGGACCGACCATGAGCTGCGGGTTGTTCTTGAATGTCGTCAGGTAGGTGCCGTCCGGTGTGTCATCGCCCGGTCGTCCTGTGCTGATCGCCCACCGGGCAAAGAACCGGTGCTTGTAATAGACATTCATGTAATGCTTGCTGGCGCTCGCAACGACGATCAGCGAAGGCCCGATGGAAAAGTTCAGGTTCACATTGCGGATGCCGTAGACGCCGGGTGCAGTCTGGATGCCGTCGAAATTGCCATTGACTGACACAAGGGTGTATTGCGGCCAGTACTGCCTCGGCCGGAAGATCACAGTTTTGTCATCCTGCCAAGACCAGGCACCGACGACGGGGTTGGAGGTGCGGACCTGGATGGCCCGCTCCACTGCCGCTCTGTTCGAGATCGGACGATTGAACATGATGGTGATCGGGATGCCGACACCGTATTGGTGACCGTCTATTATCGAGCTGCTCACATTTGGATCTGTGCCGAGCGCGGTGACCATAGCCTGAACTATGTGATGCGGCGTCAACGTCTGGAACGTGCTTGACGTGGTGACTTTCTTGTGGTTCACGCCGATCGCCGTCGCCGTCACCGTGTAGTTCGTGCCTACCGCGAGCGGCGCGGCGCTGCGCCACTGGCCATTGGCGGCGAGAGTACCGCGAACAGGGCCGGCGGCTGTTGCCACCACGACGTCACGCAGCTTGCCGTGCCTCGTAGCGACCATGATGGCCGCCCCCGGCAAGACGCCCTGCGACCCGTCGGCCGGGGTGATAGTCAGTGTCGCGGCCGGAGCCGCCTTCGCAGCCGAGCAGCTTGCAGCGCCGAGCGCGGCCACCGAAATCGCGATGGCCAAGGCCAACGGCCTGCGCCGGCAAACAGATCTGAATTTCCCCCGCCGCACGCGGCACGCCTCCGTCCCCCGATAGCCTCCCCGCCGCGCCGCTACTACCCGGTTAGCCGCCCCGGCATGCGGTGCATGGCGCAGCCTTTACCCAGATCACGAAAACCATCAGTTCCGACATAGGAACGGGCCAAGCGTGCGGCCTCCGTCGGGCAGTTCGCGGCACGCGGGAGCAGTCTCCTTGGAGGATTTGTCAACCGCTTCTGTACACTGTATACAAGGTGTCGAGAGGAGGTGGTTATCCTGAGTCTGCACGAGGATGTGTCCGCTGCGGAGCCCGTCCGTACGCCAGCGCCACCGCTTCCTTCCTCACTAGCCGAACTCGCCGCAGAGTGGATCACCGCTCGCATTATTGCTGGCGACATTAGGCCTGGAGACAAGCTCACCGAGGGCGCGTTGGCTGAGGCCGCCGGCATGAGCAGGTCGCCCATCAGGGAAGCCCTGCGCTCGCTGTCAAGCCAGGGGCTCGTGAGCATCGAGCCGAGACGCGCTGCCACCGTGGCCCTGCTCAGCGCTCGCGATGCCGCCGACCTGTACGAGTGCCGCCTGCTTCTCGAACCCCGCTGCATGGCCTCTGCGAGTCTGGAGTTGACCGCCGAAGCCGGGGCAGAACTCGGCGATTGCATCGACCAGATGACCAAGGCGGCAGAGCAAGGTGATGGCCATACCTACCTCGACGCCGTGACGCGCTATAACCGAGCGCTGCAGGACTGCTGTCCTAACAAGATCCTCGCCAGCATGACGGCAGCCGCGCAAAATAGCTCGCTTCGCTACACCACTATCCTCGTTCGCAGTTCGCAGCAGTACCTGATGCTGTCGCTTGCCAACAACATGGAGCTCCACGCAGCGGTGACCGCCGGAAACGAGGACGCGGTGCACAAGGCGACTACCCAGGTGCTCACCGGCGCACGTGACCAACTGCTTGAGCTCATCAGCCACATTCCAGGCGGCCCGCGGACTTCTGGCTGACCGCGAGGTACTGATCGCTGAAACGCTGGCCGCCTTCGCGACCGGCCGCACCGCGAGTCAGGTCCAGCACACGCGGGTAGCACCCCGGATCGATCATGGCGTCGATGACCGTCGGCGCGTTCCGGGCAAGCGCGGCAGTCAGCGCGTCCGCTAGTGAACGAGTGTCGCGGACGGTGCTCCCATCCGCGCCAAGAGCGCGTGCAGCCTGGGCGAAGGACACCTCGCCATACGATACGGCGGCTTCGTCTCCTTGCCCCGTCGGTCGCTGTTTGATCTTGATCAGGCTGAGCGCAGAGTCGTTGAAGACGACAACGATGACCGGCAGCCGCAAGCGAACTGCGGTTTCGATCTCGGCCAGTGTCAACCCGAGTCCGCCGTCGCCGGTGAACGCCACCACGGGCACCCCGGACTCGCACAGCGAGGCCGCAATCGCGGCCGGCAGCGCATACCCCATAGTGGCCAGGCCGCTGGAAATCAGCAGCTGGTGTGGTTCGTCCACCTCCCAGAGTGGCATCACCGCCAGCATGTGCGCTCCTGCGTCCACCGTGGCGATCGTGTTCCGGGGAGTACATGCCCGGACTGTGGTCACCACCTGGATTGGTGACATCAGCCCCGGACCTGACACGGCTGCTGCCAGGAGCCGACTTGTCACCTCAGCCTTCGCCGCCTGCCCGACCGTGGCCGGCCACGAAGATGACCGGACGTGACGCCGAAGCAATGCAATCGCGGCAGATAGCGAGACCACTAGCTCCGAGGCGCCGGTGAAATACTCGGCGGACGTCGTGGGGACTTCGCTGACGAGCATGACGTGGGCCGCGTAGTCCCACGTTGCCGGGATCAGTTCCACGGCATCGACGCCGATACCGACGATGAGGTCAGCGGCTGCCAGGAGTGGCCACTCCATAGTCCCGCCAGTAATCAGGCCGGCCGCCTCGCTTGCTGAGTCTGGGATCACGCCGCGCGCCCGGTAGGTGTGGAGCACCGGGATGCCGCTACCCACGAGCGCCGAACGCAGGCTAGCTGTGTGCGGGATCGCATCGGCGCCCACGATTGTCAGCGGGCGTTCGGCCGAGGCGAGCGCCGCCGCGAGCGGCGCCAGCTGAGAAGCCAAGCCGGCCGCAGGATCGGCGACTACCTTCGAGACCGCCGCCGCCTCCGGGCGGGCGGACAGTGTCGATGTGCGGGCCGGACCGGGATCCATGGTCACGACCACCGGGCCGGGCGGCTGTGCTACTGCCGCCTCGACCGCGCGTCCGACGACAGCCTCGTCCGCGTCGGAATGCACGGTGACCGCCATCTTGGCCACGGCACTGCTGAGCGAATGCTGGTCCAGGCGCTGATGGCTAATGCGCCGGGCATCATGACCTGGGATCGAGTCCGCAATGACAATGACCGGCAGCCTGTCCAGTGCAGCGTGGGCAATCCCGTTCATGGCACTGGCCAGGCCCGGACCCCGGGTGACCAGGGCTGCGCCGGTAGCGCCGGTGAGGTCGGCGCTGGTGGCTGCCATGATCACCGCCGCCGTTTCGCTGTGAGTCAGGATGAACCGCATGTGCGCTGACGCCGCGGCGCCGATCACGTCAAGGTTCGGCCCGCCGCCCGGCAGCCCGAACAGCAATCGAGTCCCGCCGAGCGCCAGTGCGCGCAGCAGGATGTCGGCTGGGCCAGATCCCATGGAACTATCCTCCATTTGCAGCGAATCCGGTGAGTCAGAGGAGTGCGCAGTGAAAGCAATCGGCCTGCTCGGAGGAATGAGCTGGGAATCGTCGGCGCATTACTACCGATTGCTCAATGAGCTGGTACGGGAGCGAGTAGGTGGCCTGCATTCGGCGCGCTGCGTGCTGTATTCGCTCGACTTCGCCGACGTTGAGCAGCTGCAGACGGCCGGGAGATGGGAGGAGGCGGGCGGGATTGTCGCCGCCGGAGGCAGGGCGCTCGAGTCCGCCGGAGCCGAAATGATCCTCCTGTGCAGCAATACTATGCACAAGGTCGCCGACAGCATCGTGGCCGAAGTATCCATACCGCTGCTTCATATCGCTGACATTGTCGCCGAGCGAGTGCAGGCGGTCGGCCTGCACAGGGTAGAACTGTTGGGCACGACCTTGACAATGGAGCAGCCTTTCTACCGAGATCGGCTCGAGGCAAGGGGTCTGACAATCGTTGTTCCACCCCTTCCTGATCGCCAGCTTGTGAATCGCATCATCTTTGAAGAACTGTGCCGAGGCATCATGACTCAGGACTCACGCTCTCGGTATAGCGAGGTCATTGCGCGACTTGTCAATGCGGGAGCCGAGGGCGTGATACTCGGCTGCACCGAGATCGAGCTTCTTGTGCATCCCACCGACAGCCCTGTTCCGATCTTCCCGACGACGAGGCTGCACGCTGAGGCGGCCGTCGAACGTGCCCTCACCTGAGACGCCCTGGCCCAGCAAACCATCCGGCGACATGGCCAGGGAAAACTGCCCGTTGCTGTACTCCACACTGTATACAACATACTTGACACTAGGTCGGTGGAAGTCTAGCGTTCTTAGCGCCGAGCCTGGCGCGAGCACATCGCGCGCTGGTCCCGCTCTCGACCCCCCGAGCGAAAGGTGACTAGGCGATGGCAGACGTAATCAAGGAATCAGGTCCGGTAGCGTCTGAACCCAAGCTGGCAAAAGTCCTCAGCCTTAAGAATTGCCTCGCGCTCTCGGCAGCCGTCATGGCACCAGTGCTGGCAGTTATCTTGAACGCCCCCGCGGGCGGCTCCGATGCAGGTGCCGCATTGCCGCTCGCCTTTCTGCTCGCCTTCATAGCGGCCCTCTTCGTTGGTAACACTGTTATCGAGTTCGCGAAGAAGCTGTCGTCGGCTGGCTCGTTCTACACGTTCTGCAGCCGAGCTTTGGGCAGTGCAGCGGGTTTCTTCACCGGCTGGCTGTACGCGGGCGCGTTCGTGCTATTCGCGATCGGCCTCTTTACTGCTAACGGCGCTTTCCTCCAGTCGTATATCCAGACTACGTTCCATACGAACGTGTCATGGATTCCGCTCGGCCTCGTACTAATCGCGGTCGTCTTGATCCTTTCGATCCTCAGCATCAGATTGTCGGTCCGAGTCGACTTGGCGCTGCTCGCGCTCGAGATAGCGATCTTTTCCCTGCTCGCCATCATCGCCATCATTCGTGCCGGTCACGGCAATAGCCTCACGTACTTCAACCCTGGCTCTTCCATCAGGGGATATTCAGGCCTGGGCCTGGGCGTCGTGTTCGGCATACTGTCCTTTATAGGATTTGAGGCTGCCGCGGTTCTTGGCGAGGAAACCGGCAAGCCCCGCCGCAACGTGCCGATCGCTGTACGGGGCTCGCTCATAGCGGTCGGCGTCTTTTACGTCTTCGTCCTGTACGCCCTGGCCGCGGGCTTCCACATGAACTCAGCCGGCGGCATCAAGGCCTTCTTGGCCAGTCCAGCCCAGTTCGGCGACCTCGCGCAGCACTACGCGTCGTGGCTTAAGCAGCCTGTCCTCCTCGCGGCCGTAGCGGGCCTGTTCTCGTGCATGCTCGCGGTCGTGAACACCACAGTTCGCGTGGTATACGCAATGGCACGTGAGCGCGTGCTACCACCGCGCCTGTCTCGCGTCCACACAAACTTCCGGTCTCCATACATCGCCATCTACGCGGTCGTTGTGGCGGCGATCGGCATCGGGCTAGGACTCTCGGCGTGGCTGGGCTCTGGACTCACGAGCGTGTACGGATGGACTGGATCAATTGGCACAATCGCCGTGATCCTGGTCTACGGCATGGCCAATGTTGGCCTGATCCGGTTCTTCTGGCGACAGCCGGACCGAAATGTAATCCGGCACATAGTACTTCCGTCACTCGGAATTCTTGTGCTGCTTTACCCGCTCTACGAGACGGCGAAGCCGGGGCAGCCCTGGCCCTACAACATGGTGCTGTACCTGGTGCTTGCCTGGATAGCGGTGGGCCTGGCGGTGTACCTCTACCTCAGGCGAACTTCTCCGGAGAAATTGGCTGCGCTCGGAGCCACTATGGCTACGGACGAGATTGATTTCGCGGAAGCGCGAGATGCCGCTTTGTCGAGCGGCCCGGGCGCCGAAGAAGCCAGCGGAGACTAGGTATCCAGGAAGGTGGTTTCCGCCGCATGATCGAGGTGGCTGGTAAGTCAGTCTTCACGGAGCTAGCTGAGATAGTCCGGCCAGAGCACACCGCACTACTGATCATCGACGTGCAGCGAGACTTCTGCTCGGCCGGCGGACTCTTTGACCGGCTCGGGGTGGACCTGTCGATGTATCCACCGGTGATCGGTCAGATCAGGAACCTACTCGACTGTGCTCGGACCGTGGGCGTCATGCCAGTGTTCGTGCAGATGACCACCCTCGCGAACAGGGCCAGCGACTCGCCTGCCCAGATCCGTTTCAACCTTCGCTTGCACCAGACCTTCAACGAGGCACAAGAAGCGCTGAACTACACAGTCGATGGATCGGAGGGCCAGCGGTTCGTGCCGGAACTGGAGCCCGAGCAGGACGAGCTAGTCGTCAAGAAGTACAGGTCCAGTGGCTTCTGGGGAACGAACCTCAATCTGCTGCTCCGAAGCAACGGCATCCAGTCGATAGTCGCGACGGGGTGCACGACCGAGGGCTGCGTCGAGTCGACCGCGCGAGATGCGATGTTCAATGACTACTACGTCGTGCTGGCTACCGATGCGGTCGGAAGTGACGACCCCAAGCAGCACGATGCATCGATGTTCTTGATGGCGCACCGGTTCGATCTGGCGACCTCTGAAGAGATTCAGAAGGTCTGGATGTCGTAACGGGATGCCTGCGGCGGGTCTCCATGCGGCGGTCACGGCTGAGTCCGGGTCCATCCCATCTATTTGTCCAAGGGAGAGTCTGTGGCCGCGAAGCTGATGAACCGGAAGGCCATCGTCACCGGAGGCGCGCGGGGTATCGGTGGTGAGATAGCCAAGTCCTTCGCCGCCGAAGGTGCTGATGTCGTCATCGCCGACGTGCTGGGTGACGACGTGGCCGCACCAGTGCTGAAGTCGATAGCCGATTGTGGCCGACGCGGATTGCTGGTGAGGACCGACGTGTCCGTGGCGGAGGACGTCAGGTCAATGGTCGACCGGGCCTGGCAGGAGTTCGGTGCGATCGACATCCTCGTCAACGACGCCGGGACATTCAGCCAGTTCTCCTTCGAGTCCCTGCCCATCTCGGAGTGGGACCGAGTGCTCTCGGTGAACCTTCGGGGCGTCTTTTTGTGCTGCCGCGAACTCGTTCCCAGAATGCTCGAGCGGGGGACAGGCACCATCATCAACGTCGCGTCGCAGCTAGGCCAGATCGGCGGCGTAGAGATGGTCCATTACAGCGCGAGCAAGGCAGGCGTGATCGGGCTCACAAAGGCGCTCGCGCGAGAGCTTTCTACGAAGGGAATACGAGTTAACGCCATCGCGCCCGGCCCGATTCTGACCGACATGATGGCGGAAGAAACGGAAGAGTGGGCTGCGCGCAAGCTAACCGAGCTGCCTATCGGCCGGTTCGGGGAGGTCACTGAGGTGGCGCCGACGGCGGTCTTCCTGGCCTCCGACGAGTCCTCGTATTACGTCGGCCAGACGCTCTGCCCCAACGGCGGCGACGTGATGCTCTGAAGGAGACTCGCCGATGTTCCGACTAGACAACCGGGTAGCGGTTGTAACAGGCGCAGCTTCAGGCATCGGAGCTGCCACAGCCGAAATCTTCGCGAGAGCCGGCGCGCGGCTCGTTCTGGGCTGGTATCCGCAGGATCCGCATGACGTGACTGCTGTGCAAGCGTCGGTGCAAGAAGCCGGCACACAGAGCCTGGTGTGCGAGGTCGATGTCCGCGATTCAAGCAGCGTTCAGGCGATGATTGACCGCACCATCCGCGAGTTTGGCAGAGTCGACATCGTCGTGGCGAACGCGGGCATTGCCCGCAAGGTCCCGCTCGAAGAACTGAGCGATGCAGCCTGGAACGCGGTTCTGGACGTCGATCTCAACGGTGTATGGCGGTGCTTTCGCGCGGCCCTGCCGCACATGACAGCGGCCGGCTACGGTCGGCTGCTGGCAACGTCGTCGATTGCCGGCGCGGTACAGGCATGGCCTGCGCACCCGCACTACACGGCCGCGAAAGCCGGCCTGGTAGGACTGATTCGAACCCTTGCCGTGGAATATGGACCGGCCGGGATCACAGCGAACGCAGTTGCGCCGGGGGTCATCGATACGCCCCAGGCCAACGACCCTGTCAATTCACTCGGTCCCGATGGCGTGCGAGCCGTCGCGCCGAAAGTGCCTGTCGGCCGCGTCGGGGTTCCGGCAGATATCGGCCACCTGTACCTCTACCTGGCAAGTGCAGAGGCATCGTACGTGAGCGGCCAGGTCATCGTCGCTGACGGTGCCCGGTATCTCGCTGGACTCGACTGACATGACGGTCTTGCCTGAGCCAGACGTCATCTCGTTCGCGCGCGGCCTTCCGTCGCCGGACATGTTCCCGGTGGCCCAGCTCGAGCGGGCCGCCGCTCGCGCTTTCGCCCGGCACGCCGAGACGGCCCTGAATTACGGCGGTCCTGGCGGCTTCCCGCCGCTACGGGAGTGGGTCGCCGCTCGCCAGGGCGCTGCTGCGGACCAGGTTGTCCTGACACCCGGTTCGTGCATGCTGCTGTCACTGCTGGTACGGGAGCTCGCGAGCGCGGAGGCGCCGGTCGCACTCGAATCGCCGACGTACGATCGCGTGCGTGCCTTGCTTCGGCAAGCCCAGATCCCAGTGATCACTGTTGCTCGTGAACCAAACTCAGGCCTGTACGCGCAGCTCGCCGGCGCCGGGAGTTCGGCTAAGCCAGCATTTCTTTACGTCATGCCGACGTTTCACAATCCCACCGGTGGCTGCCTGCCGCTTGCCGCGCGAGAGGAACTCGTGCAACTGGCGATCCACCACCAGCTCCTGGTAGTCGAAGACGACCCGTATGGGTTGCTCCGCATCGACGGTGAGCCGCAGCCTACGCTGCGGGAACTGCTCTGCGCCCGCGGAGCCGATCACCTGAGCGTCTACGTTTCTTCGTTCTCCAAGGTGGTAGCGCCCGGTCTACGAGTCGGTTACGCGGTGCTGCCCCGGCACCTAGTTGGGCGCATCGAGCGACTGGCGCTTGATACGTACGTGTCACCGCCGTTGTGGCCGCAGGCCGAGCTGTACGAGTTTCTTGCGGACGGGCAGCTTGAGCCTCAGCTAGCGCATATCCGGGCACTTCTGCGTGAGCGCCGAGACGCCCTGGTTGGCAAGCTCGAGGAGCGCCTGTCCGGCACTGCGAACTGGACGGTGCCGCAAGGCGGTTTTTTCCTCTGGCTGCAACTGCCACCGCAGATCAACACCGCCGACCTGCTGGAGAGCTGTCAGACCTCAGGAGTGACTTTCGTGCCCGGCCAGAGCTTTGCCTTCAACAGTGACGCCGACTGCGCAGCCCGGCTGGTTTTCAGCTACCTCCGCCCGAGTGCCATAGCTGTAGGAGCGGACCGGCTGCTGGACCACATTCTGGCAAAGCTCGCAGCACCGGCGCCGCAGTGATGCCGTGCAGCAACCGACGATCGGCCGATGGCCAGACAGGAGACAGGAGTGAGTAGCGAGTCGCCTTTCTTTCGCCGCGGGGATGACCTGGAGACACCCGGGCCCGCCAGGGAATTGATCGGGTACGGCGAGCAGCCCCCGAATGTCCGATGGGGGCCCAGTGGAGCGAAGGTCGCCGTGCAGCTAGTGGTCAACTACGAGGAGGGCTCGGAGAAGAGCTTTCCGATGGGTGACCAGGTGAACGACATCCTGTATGAGCTTCCTTTCGCGCTAGAGGGACAGCGCGATCTGGCCGTGGAGTCCATGTATGAATACGGAACTCGGGCCGGCATCTGGCGCTTGTTCAGGGTGTTCGACGGCGCCGGTATACCAGTCACGTTTTTCGCCGCGGCCGTAGCCCTGGAACGCAATCCCGCCGTCGCCAAGAAGCTGGCGGCGCGGGGCGACGAAGCCGCAGGCCATGGCTACCGCTGGAGCAATCACTTCGAGATGACGCGCGATGAAGAGCGAGAGGCCATCAACCGCGCCGTGGCCTCCATCGAGAGCACAACCGGTGCTCGCCCGGTCGGCTGGTACTGCCGGGAGATGAGCGTGAACACCCGCCAACTGGTCGCAGCGGAGGGTGGATTCTTCTACGACTCGGATTGCTACAACGACGACATACCGTACTGGACGCGGGTCTCCGGGAAGGCCCACCTCGTCGTCCCCTACTCGCTCGTCGTCAACGACGCGCGCTATATCGTCGGCACAGGCTTTGCCAACCCAGATGATTTTTTCGCAACAGCCAAGGCCAGCCTGAACCGACTCCGCGCCGATGGCGACGACGTGGGCCGGATGATGTCGATCGGACTGCACCCGCGGATCACCGGCAACCCGGCGCGCTCCGACGGCCTCGCGCGCTTTATTGATTACGCGCAGGGCTTCTCCGACGTCGTCTTCATGCGGCGCATCGACATCGCGCGTGACTTCGCTCGGCAGTGTCCCGCCCCGTGACGACCACCCGGTATGGAGAGAAGTAGTGGCTGATCCGCAGGAGCTGGAAAGCGTTCGCCACCGGCTGTTCGGGCTTGTCTCCGAGGACATAATCCGCGAGGTATCCATCACCCGGCCGCCGAGTGACCTGTCGCGAGACCTAGTGAAGATCGAAGATGTCACGTCGGTGGTGTCGGACGCCATGGACCGGCTGGGGGTCGGGGCCCGCCTGTCGGCGAGCGCGCTGAAACCGCTCAGCCCTGGCCAGCGCATCTGCGGTCCGGCGGTCACGATCCGTTACACGCACCATGGCGGCGAGGCCTTCGCGATCCGGGGCAGGGGGGAACGATCCAGGCTGGGTGACCGGGACCTGTATGCGCTTGCCCAGCCTGGCGACGTGGCGGTGTTTGACTGCGGCGGGTCGGTCCTGGGCTCGGTGATGGGCGCCATCTCAGCTAGGTGGGCCACAAGGTTCGGCATTGCAGGGTGCGTCGTCGACGGCGCGGTGCGGGACGTCGAGGGCATTCAGGCCCTCGGCGTTCCAGTATGGTCGCGGGCGGTAACGCCGAATAGCGGAAATTTCCGGATGGCCGCTATCGAGATAAATGGAACGGTCAGCTGCGGTGGTGGTCTAGTAAGGCCGGGCGACCTAGTGGTAGCTGACTCTACTGGCGTCTGCGTCATTCCTTTGGAGAATGCCGCCGTGGTAGTGGCCGAAGTGAAAAAGATACTGGCCGCCGAGGAATCGGTTATTTCGGCCATCGAGGCTGGCCATGAGCCACGAGAAATGCCTCCGTATACCGTCTGAGGATGCGACCATGAGCATGTCAGAATTCGAGCCGATTTTCTCTCTCGACGGTGCGACAGTCTCCCAGAGTCCGTGGGGAGTTGACGACGACATTGGCCGGCTGAACATGATGACGACCGAGTCCCGAGTGGCGGTACTGGCTGATGCGGACCCGCGGCGTGTATTCGACCTGGCTGTCGATTATTTCCTGGGAATGCCATCATGGGTTGCAGCTGGCGATCCCCGATATCAGATCTGGATGACCCACACCCCCGAAGGGTCGGCAAACGACGGGATGTCGGGCGCGAGTGCCGCCGTGCACGAGAAATACAGCTACTGCGGTGACTCGATAAGCATGTATACGCATACTGGCACTCATATCGATATGCTCAATCATCTCGGCTATTATGGACGTTTTTGGAATGGTCGGACGGCTCAACAGGATCTTGGCAGTCGACATTGGCTGCGAGGCGGCGCGGGTGCATGTCCGCCCATCGTCGCGCGGGGAGTACTACTAGATGTCGCTGCCCTCAAGAACGTGGCCTGCCTGCCGGACAGTTACTGCATTTCGCCGGACGATCTTCAGGAGGCGTCCAGATGCCAGGGAACGCCACTGAGGCCGGGCGACGTGGTGCTCATTCGCACCGGCCGCATGTCCGTCTGGCCGGACGTCGAAGGCTATCTGAGATCCACCCCGGGAATCGGCCTCGCGGCCGCGCGCTACCTCTGCAAAGAGGCGGGTGCCATGTGCATCGGGACGGATGCCGCCAGCATCGACGTTGATCCGCACCTCGAGGAAGACACATTTGTCCCCGTGCACGGCTACCTGTTCGCCACCGAGGGGGTGCCCGTCATCGAAGTGCTGAATCTCGAGGAGCTGAGCGCGCAACAGGTGTTCGAGATCGCATTCATCGGCATGCCGTTGAAACTCAGCGGGGCGACTGGTTCTCCCATCAGGCCCATCGGGTTTCCGCTGACGCACGCCTAGCGTTCGGTCGATCGATGCGAGTCGGGATCTGCCAGTTCGCGGCCATACCCGGGCACGTAGGCGGGAACGCCACGGAGATGATGCGGTTGCTCGAGGAGGGCCAGCGCGGCGGCGCTGACATGCTCTGCTTCCCGGAACTGAGCTTGCCGGGATACCTGCTCGACCGGGCTAGCTACACCCCTGCGTTACTCGGAAATCTGCAAAGCGCAGAGCAGGATGTCAGATCGACGGCGCAAAGTCTCGGCGTCGGCGTGGTGTACGGGACCGCCAGGACGTCACGGCGAGGGCTGCAAAACGTCGTGGTGATGTACTCCGCATCGGCGCACGAGTGGGTGTACGCCAAAAGTCATCTGCCCGCACCGGAGCGCGAGGTGTTCGCCCCGGGTGAAGCCCTCGTGTCGGCCGACAGCCAGTGGGCGCTCGGATGCTGCTATGACCTGGCGTTCCCGCAATTTTGCGCAGCGCTAGCTGACTCAGGAGCCCGCGCGTTCCTATTTCCGATGGCCTGGGAATGCGAGCGTGCCTACGTCTATG
>Ga0126371_10001599_pt1 | contig 19220 bp, 11 predicted proteins | sample PanSoiMetaPlot_4_FD_110145 | JGI IMG/M metagenome (GOLD analysis project Ga0126371, IMG submission 110145) | Tropical forest soil microbial communities from Panama - MetaG Plot_4 | ecosystem: Environmental > Terrestrial > Soil > Tropical forest > Bulk soil | place: Panama | collected 2016-02-17 | reverse complement strand
GTTCCGATCGCACTGGCGAACGCCGCTGGCACGCCGCCATCCCGCGCTGGACGGCCGCCGCCGCGCTCGCGGCCCTGGCCCTTCTGCCCGCCAGCGTTCCTCTGGCGCTCGTGTTCTTCACTATCGCCACCTGCGGCATCATGGCCGCCTACGGCGCCATCTGGGCCATGCCCACCAGCTTCCTCGGTCCCGCCGCAGCCGCCGCCGGCATCGGCATCATCAACTCCTTCGGCAATCTGGGTGGCTTCGCCGGCCCCTATGCCATCGGCTGGTTCAGCAAACAGACTGGCTCGTTTCTCGGCGGCACTTGGTTCATGATTGCCGGCCTTGTCTTTTCCGGTCTCTGCGCGATTCTGGTTCGCACTCGTCACTCATAGCCGGGTATCAAAAAGTCGAAATCGCACCCCAAATTCGCCTGTGTCACGTGATCTAAGAAAAGGCGGCCATATCCACGTTCATAATGCCGCTTGGGTGCCGTGAACTCACCCAACCGCCGCTCGATGTCCACCGCAGGCACGACCAGCTCGATCTTCCGCGCCCCCACATCCAGCACAATCTCGTCGCCTGTTCGCACCGCCGCCAACGGTCCGCCCACGGCCGATTCCGGCGCTACGTGCAGCACCACCGTGCCGTACGACGTCCCGCTCATCCGCGCATCGGAAATCCGCACAACATCGGTCACGCCTTCTCTCAGCAGCTTGCGCGGCATCGGGATATGTCCCCACTCCGGAAATCCAGGCGCGCCCTTTGGCCCTGCGTTGCGCATCACCAGCACCGAATTCCGGTCGACCGGCAGATCTTCCCGCTCCACTCCCGCCAGCATTTCCTCGTGGTTCTCGAACACAAACGCGCTTCCGCGATGCGTCAGAAGTTCGGGCGAAGCAGCCGTCTGCTTGATCACCGCTCCGTCCGGCGCCAGGTTTCCGTACAGCACGGCGATCCCACCCTCGTTGTACAGCGCTTGATCGCGCCGCCGGATCACCGCGTCATTCGACACCGCGCCGAAGTTCTCCCCTACCTTCTTCCCGTTCACTGTCATGCACTCGCGATGCAGTAGGTCGCCGATCCGTCCCATCACCGCCGGCACTCCGCCCGCGTGAAACAAATCCTCCATTAAATACTCACCCGATGGTTTCACGTTCACCAGGCAAGCCGTGCGCCGCGAGATCTCGTCAAAGTCCTCTAGCGTCAGCCGGATCCCCAGCCGCCCGGCCATCGCAATCAAATGCACCACTGCGTTCGTCGACCCGCCCAGCGCCATCAGCACGGTAATCGCGTTCTCAAACGCCTCCCGTGTCATAATGCGCGACGGCGTCAACCCTGGCTCGATCATCTCCACAATCCGCCGCCCGCTCAGTTCCGCCACCGCGAGCCGCCGCGAATCCGGCGCCGGAATATTCGCGCACCCCGGCAGCGTCATCCCCAGCGCCTCCGCCAGGCTCGTCATCGTCGAAGCCGTACCCATCACCGTGCAATGCCCCGTGCTGCGCGCGATGCAGCTCTCCACTTCGCACCACTCTTCTTCCGTGAGTCTGCCCGTCCGAAACAGATCGAATAACTTCTTTCCATCCGTCCCCGAGCCCAGTCGTTGCCCCCGCCACTCGCCCGCCAGCATCGGCCCGCCCGGCACCACGATCGAAGGAATGTTCGCGCTCGCCGCCCCCATCAACTGCGCCGGAGTCGTCTTGTCGCACCCGCACAACAGCACCACACCATCCAGCGGATTGGCGCGGATCGATTCCTCCACATCCATCGCCATCAGGTTCCGGAACATCATCGTGGTCGGCAGCATGAACATCTCTCCCAGTGAGATGGTCGGAAACTCCAAGGGCACCCCTCCCGCCACCAGCACCCCGCGCTTCACCGCCGCCGCCACCTCCCGCAGATGCGCGTTGCAGTTATTCAGCTCGCTCCACGAATTACAAATCCCGATGACCGGTTTGCCCTCGAAGATGTCCCGGTTGAATCCTTCCGACCGCAGCCACGCCCGCCGCGAAAATCCGTAATACTCCGGGCTCTGAAACCACGCACTGCTCCTCTTGTTCTTCATCGCTTGATAGTAACGCTGATAGTAACGCCGGTCTTTCAGCCCCGCCGCGTCAGCGCGGGGTCTTCTCAGCCCCGCCGCGTCAGCGCGGGGTCTTCTCAGCCCCGCCGCGTCAGCGCGGGGGCATTTCAGCGGATAGCCCGTCCGCCGCCCTTGGCATACGCGCTCACCGTCAGCCGGACGTTCTGCGACCCAGCTCCCGCATTCGCATAATAGGCAGTCACAGCCAGCTCCGATCCCCTGGTCAGCAGAACCGGCTCCTTGAAAACGTACGCCGTCGGCCAATCCAGCCGGATGTTCTTCACGAACAACATCACCTCGGTCGTGCCATCCGGCTTGCGCGCCGACACTTCGATCGACTGAACACCCGGTCTAACCTCGGGCCGCAGAGCCACGGCGTACGTATTCGCCGCAAGCCGCGTCGCCGCGCGAATTTTTTGCAGCGCGCCGCCCTGCGCCGCGCCTTTGGCCTCGAGAATCAAATCAGAGGCTGCGTCCGTGGCCGCTACCTCCGCGAAGTACAACCCAATCGTGCCACGATCCACCACGCGCTCAGCCGTGCCCCGGTAGTGAATCTCAGCTGCCAGATGCGAACCCGCCGGCAGCCGCCACGCCGTGCCTTTGGGCAAACTCAGGAAGCCGTACCACGGCGTCCAGCTTCCCACCCACTGCCCGCTTTCCGCAATCGTGAAAAACGCGGCAGCCACCACCCGCCGGTCGCCCGGCATGTACTCCAGCCCGCGGATCCGGCGCTCCGCCGTCAACCCCAAGTCGATCACCATGCGCTCGACGTGTTCAGCCGGCTGCGGCTCGACGGCGTGGCGAGGAACCTCCACCTGCAGATCCGGCATACCCATCTGCCACCGGCTGAAATCTGCCTGCGCGCGCACTTCCTGGCGCCGCGGCGCATTCGGATCGGCTACGTTCGTAAAGATAGTTCCGGCATTGCGTGGCCCGGAGCCCTCCACCCACGACACCAGGAATTGCGTCTCGCGCAGCGTCAGCCCATTGTCATTCGCGAACTCGCCGTACCCGGGAAACGCGGACCACGGCGGCATGTGCCGCGCGATCGCCTCCGACCGGATCTTCCGCGCGTGCAGCCACGTCTGGTCCCAAGTCTCGAGCGGAAATGCCGGGCCCTTCTCGAAGTGGCACATCACGCAGTGCTTTTCCAGAATGCGTACGATCTCTCGGTCGAACAGCACCGTAGTCGTGAGCGTCTCGTGCGAGGACGCGTTCGGCGGCAGCATCATCAGCCCCGCCGCCGCCGAGGCGGCCAGCAACGTCGCCCAGCCCGGATTATTTCGGCGCCACCACATTGAACGTATAGGCAAACGTATGGATCTTGTCGTGGCGCCGGAACTGCGTCCACGCGCGGTAGCGGCCTGGCTTCGGCATCAGGCCTTCGAACGTGACCTCCGGCCCGCCACGGATCTTTTCCAAATCCGCCCCCGGCGGAATCAGAAACTGCGGAGGACCGCCTTCGTCGTCTGGCATCGCCAAAATGTCCAACGGGTGCGAGTGTACATAGTCCTCCATGTCTTCGCTCATGATCAGCGTGTGTCCGAAGGCGCCAAGATACGTCTGCAAATCGGTAATCGGCCGCCCCGTCTGGCTGTCCGTCAGAAAGAAATTGATGTGCCCGTAAAGCGCCACCTGGAACGTCTCCGGATCGTACTTCACCGTGGCGGTGATGTCATCCACCGTCTTGGTGAGATTGGTGTCGGCCACAAGATGCGCGGCGCCGCCCTCCAAATCCCCCGAGTACCCGGCCGTCACTAGCGCGCGCGCCAGGAATTGCGCCGCCCCGCCGCTCGGCATGAAATCGCACAGCACCTTGTAATAGCCCGGCTTGGGAAGCGTCACCTCGATCGTCCATGTGCCGTCGGGCCGTTCGGTGGGATGGATGTGCTCGAAGTACTCCATATCCTGGCTGATCACGAACAAGTGGAATTGGCGTTCGTGCACCACTTCGAACTTTTTGACCACTTCGCCCGTGCCCGGACGCCGGAACGTGAAATAGAGTGTCGTCTTCTGCCCGGCCTTTACCGCTACCGGCATGGTGCGAAAATCGAGTTCGTAATCCCGCACGTCGAACGGCGCCGTATGTACCAGAGCCATGCCGCAGCGCGGGCACTGCCCGGGCGCATCCATCGTGTAATCGGGATGCATCGGGCAGACCCATGCCGTCTCTTCCTCCGGTTTTGGGCTCTGAAATGCGATCGAGACCGTGAGGGCCAGGAGAAACGCCGCGATCACAGCCGCCGGGATCGTCAGCCTTCTCATCGTCTTTTCATTCTAGCTTCGGCCCTGCCGGTCGCGAACATTTAGCGGTGGGGGCTGGTCGCATTGCCTTCATAGACGCCGGAGCCCGCGCCAGGCAGCTCGTTGGCGCGGGGCCCCGTGTACTTCGCGGCGCGCAGACCGGTACGGTTATCCACCCAATAGATGATTCCGTCTTTGAAGACCGGGTACGTCCGGGCGATCCCGTGCGGCACCGTGATCGCGTAGCCCACCTCCCGCGGCGACTGCGGTGTCGAGATATCGATCACGCGGATGCCGTGGCCGTACCAGCTGTTGAATACGAGGTTTTTGAAAACCGTCGGATTGTGGTTCTGTTGCGCCACGATTCGGCGGGGTTCGCCGCTCGGCTCGGTAATTGCCTGGTTGAGGCAGTCGTCCAGCTGGTTATCGGGTACCGAGAACGCTCCCACCATGATCGGCGCAATCTCCGATTCCACCGACAGCATCCGCGCGTAGTTCAACGGGCATCCCCCGTTTTCGTCGGTGATCCACACATACGCAGGCCGGTTCTTGGTGTTGCCTTTCACCTGCGCCGGGCGGTTCGGCACAAACACCGCGCTGTGCGTGCCCGTGGGAAGTGCGTTGACCGGCGGATACACGTCGAACCGCGACCGCGTCATCATCACCAGGTACCGCTCGGCCTTGGTCTGAGGCGAAGCGTTGGAGGCCAGGAATGCCTTCAGCCCCGGATCGTTGTTCACCACCATGTGCACACAGTCGTTGGCGACTGCGGGAATCTTCGAAGCATCCATCACACCGTCGACTGAGACGATGGTCGATCGCTGGTTGCACCCTGCCGTCCCCGCCGCCAGATCCGCGTCTTTATGATGCGCGATCCCTTCGGAATCCAAAATGTAGAATCCTGCCGTGGTTCCGGCCACGTACACGCGCTCTCCGTCGTCCGACACGGAAAGCGAATGCAGGCGGTTCTGCTCCTGGTTCTGAAAGTTGCCCGGCCGCCCGGCCAGGTTCTTGAGACCGCTGAAATCGAGGAAGCGGCCGTCGGAGAACAGGCCCGTCGCATCCGGCTTCTCATTGATCGGCGGCCCGCCCACTTCGTGCAGGCTGAACGTCGCCAGCACTTTTGCTTTGGGAAGGACCTCGCCCGTGTTCTCGTCCGTTACGGCCAGCACGATCGCATCCGGAATGTACAGCCCCGCGTGCTCCGGGTCCGGCAGGCCGGAGGTCCAGATCGTCATGTACACCAGCACTCGGTTCGGATTCGCCGGATCGTGCCACATGAAGAATTCGTGCGATTGCGAATGGAAATCCGTCACCTCGCTCTGCGACGTCGGCAGGCACGTGTTCATGTCGATGCGGTAGGTGATCATGTCGCCCAGCGTCCGCGTCCCGCCGTTGCGGACCATGAGATACCGGTCTTCGCCGCGCGATGTCTTGTATACCAGCGACCGGATCTCCCGATCGTCGAACCCTTCGTTGCCTTCGAACATGGCGGGGATCTCGCCTACTTGCACCGGCGCTTCCTTCTCCGGGTTCGATTGAATCTTGAAGATATTAATGGCGTGCCGCTTGCCGGGACCGTTGCCGTGCCCCACGAAGATACAATTGCCGGCGATGCCGAGGCCGCGCCCGTCGCCCGCGGCGTCGAGATCGCCGCCTCTCCATCCATTGTTGGCCGGGTCTTTTTCCGAAGGCACCGTCACCACCCAATGCAGCGGTTCGAAGTTGCGGAACAGGTGTAGATCCTTCTCGAGCTTGGCGGCTCCCGCGCGCGCGTCCGCTTCCGAAGAAGTCGGGTCGATTTTGCCGTCGCGGTTCACGCGCCGCGATGGCATCTGCCCGATCGGCGTCTTGAACGTCGACGGCTGGCAGCCCGCCGGGTCTTTCGAGTAGTCGACGCACTGCGCCGCCAGCGGCAGGCCCGTCATTGCTATCAATCCGAGAACACTAAGCGTAGCTCCCATTCCTGGTTTTTCCTCCTGGTTGATTTATCGTAACGCCGGCGATCTTGTCGCCGGTGCCCCGGCCGCACGGTGCTATTATTTGACCTGAAACGCACATCGTCGGAGGTTCATTCCATGTCGAAGACCCACGTCTGGTCTTTATTCGCCGCTCTCGTCCTACTGGCATCCTGCGCGCAACAAAAGACCATCGATGACGCCGCCCTCCGTGCCGCCGACCAGGATTCCGCCAACTGGCTGATGTACGGTCGAACCTACGACGACCACCGCTTCAGCCCGCTCAACCAGGTCAACGAGCAGACCGTCGCGAAGCTCAGTCTCGCCTGGAGCCACGAGATGGGCACCACGCGCGGCCTCGAAGGCAGCCCGCTCGTCAAAGACGGCGTCATTTATACCACCAGCGCGTGGAGTGTGGTGCAAGCCCTCGATGCGAAGACCGGCGAAGTCCGCTGGACCTACGATCCTAAGGTCCACCGCGACCGCGCCTTCTTCATTTGCTGCGACGTGGTCAACCGCGGTGTCGCGCTCTACCATGGCAAGGTCTACGTCGCCACCCTCGACGGCCGCCTCACTGCTCTCGACGAGAAGACCGGCAGCGTCGCCTGGACTGCTGAGACCACCGATCCCACCAAGCCCTATTCCATCACTGCCGCGCCGCGCATCGCCAAAGGCCTGGTCGTCATCGGCAACGCCGCTGGCGAATATGGCGCGCGTGGTTACGTCTCCGCGTATGACGCTGAGACCGGGAAGATGGCCTGGCGCACTTACACCGTTCCCGGCGATCCCTCGCAGCCGTTCGAATCCAAAGCCATGGAAGCCGCCGCGAAAACCTGGTCAGGTGAATACTGGAAGGCCGGCGGTGGCGCCAATCCCTGGGAAGGCGTGGCCTACGACCCCGCGCTCGACCTCCTCTATTTCGGTACCTCCAACGCCACCGCCTGGTATCGCGCGCTCCGCGGCGCCGGCGATAGCCTCTACACCGCCTCCATCCTCGCCGTCCACGCCGCTAACGGTGAACTAGCCTGGTATTTCCAAACCACACCCGGCGACAACTGGGATTACGACGCCACTCAGCCTCTGATCCAAGCCGACCTCACCATTAGCGGCCGCGCCCGCAAAGTCATCATGCAGGCCAACAAGAACGGATTCTTCTATGTTCTCGATCGCGAGACCGGCGAATTCATCTCCGGCGCGCCTTTCGTTACCGGCGTCACCTGGGCCACAGGCCTCGATCCGAAGACCGGCCGCCCCATTGAAGCGCCCGGCGTCGCCGAAATGAAACCCGTCATGGTGTCCCCCAGTCCCGACGGCGCGCACAATTGGAACCCCATCGCCTTCAGCCCTACCACCGGCCTCGTGTACATGGCCGCGAAAACCAATACGCAGTTCATCCACGCCCCCGACGCGAAATGGAAATTCAATCCCGCCGCGCTCAACCTCGGCCTAGAACCCGAATACGACGGACCTCTTAACGCCAAACTCGCCACGATGCCTCCCGCCAAAGGCGAGTTGGTCGCGTGGGATCCGGTTAAGCAGCAGGCCGCCTGGCGCGTGTCCTACCCAAGCCTCGTAGGCGGCGGCGTTCTCGCCACCGCCGGCAATCTCGTCTTTCAGGGGCGCGCCGACGGCATCCTCTCCGCCTATCGCGCCACCGACGGCATGCAACTCTGGCAATTCGACGCCGGCACCGGCATCATCGCGCCGCCCGTCACCTATTCCGTCGATGGCAACCAGTACATCTCGGTGATGGCCGGCTGGGGCGGCTCCGCCGCGCTCTTCAACGCTCCCGGTTCCGGTACGGTCAGACCCGGCTATGGCCGCATCGTCACCTTCACGCTCGGCGGCACGGCAACGCTAAATCCTCCTGCATACGGCCACAAAGACCCGCCGGCGCCCATCACCACCAAGGCCTCGCCGCAGGAAATTCACCAGGGCAATCTGCTCTTCAACACCCACTGCGCCGGCTGTCATGGCATCAACGCTGTCGCCGGACCGCTCCCCGACCTTCGCTACGCCGGCAAAGACACGCTCGAACATCTCGACGACACCGTCCTCGGCGGCAAGCGCGCCTCCCTCGGCATGCCCTCCTTCGCCAAGGTCCTTGACGCCAAACAGGTGAGCGCCATTCAGGCCTACATCATCTCCCGCACCCAGTAACGCCGCCAAAATCTGGGCACAGACGCGACGTTTCCACGCCCACCGCCCGGTCACGACTAAGTAGTACGTAGTTACGGATGTCTATTCTGATAATAGGCATGCGAGTGACAATAATACATCCAGTAACTCGTTCGTCATCCGATTCCTTTTGTCATTTCAAGTCGGTTACTCACACTGCCGCCAAATCGCGTTTGCCCTGTTGCCTCCCGGTGATTACCTGAAGAGCATACGGCAAATCGGCGAACGTGCAGACACGCACACTCTCGACAAAAAATTTGTCGTGTTTTCCGCGGAAAGCGCGCTTACTAAGAATAATGCTGGACATCCGATCGAGAGTAATACGCGCCTTTTTTTCGGAACAGTTCGGTGCGACGGCAAGGCGCAAACAACAATTTCGTTTCCGCGAAAAGTCGAAACAATCGCATTGCGACGAAAGGAAGCCTGAATATGGACAACGGATCGACAACCCGGCGAATGGACAAAGGAAAAGCATCCGGTAAAGGTATGCCGGGTGCGGTGATGGAAGCACCGCCCGAAAAAGGGAAAATGCCGGGTGAAGGCAATGGCATCGCGGTGGAAGAAGCGCCGCTCGCCAAAGGGAAAATGCCTGGCGAGGGCAATCCCATGGCCGTGAAGGAAGCGCCCGAGGCTCCGGGAGGAATGCCCGGCGAAGAGGGCATGCTGGCTGCCTTGGTGGAGGCCGTAGCCGGAGAAGGCAAGATGCCCGGCGAAGGCAAGGGAATGCCCGGAGCATTGGCGGAGGCGCCGGCCCCCGCGCCGGCGGAAAAGCATAGAGTCTTCACCAAGACCGGCGAAGCCGTTTCGATCGCGACGCTGCCCGCGCTCGGCCCCTACACACGCCGCGGCAGCACGGCGAACTTCGACGTCTACTACGACAACAGCCTCGGAGCCAACGGCCAGACCCTCGCCGACGCAGTGCTGGCCAATTGTGAGTACGATTTTGCCCAGTTGCGCGGCTGGTTCGGCGGCGTAGCCGCCGGCCGCTTCTCCGTCTATATCGACCCGGGCTCTTTCGGCGCCTATCACGCCAATTGCGCGGCCACCGAAATCCACTGCGCGGCCTTCGGCGGCACCGACGGCGCGCTTGAAAACATGCTCAACGTGGCCGAAGTCGATGAAGTCATGATGAACAATCAAGGGGCCGGTTGGGGTTGCGGATCTAGCAACGGCGAGGGTCTCTCGCGCGTCCTCGCCACCCAGCGCTATCCGGCCAGTCTGGATGGTTTCGCTTCGGCCGCCAGTTGGCTCAACAGCGCCCGTCCGGACTGGGTCAGCACCACCGAAGCCACCGACCGCGATTACGTTTCCACTGGCTGCGCCACGTTGTTCATCAATTATCTTCGGTATCAACTTCACTTCAGTTTGGCGCGCATCGTTCAGGCCGGCGGATCCACGCTCCAGCAGACTTATCAGAACCTTACCGGCTCTGCCAATGCCTTCGGCCCGTTTTCGGCCTTGCTGCAGCGCCACTTTCCTTCCGGTACACCCGTCACGCTGGTGGGGACCGACAACGTTTTCCCCCTTCTCGACCCCGCCGCCTGGGGTGGCTGGGAGTCGCTCGGCGGCGTCTTGGAGTCGCCGCCGCGCGTCGTCGCTTGGGCCCCCAATCGTCTGGACATCTTCGTCGTTGGGACCGATAGCGCCCTCTGGCATCGCTGGTGGAATGGTTCTGCCTGGGGTGGCTGGGAGTCCCTCGGCGGCGTCATCATTTCCCCGCCCGAGGTCGTCTCCTGGGGAACTAACCGCCTCGATATTTTTGCGCTCGGTACCGATCACGCCCTCTGGCACCGCTGGTGGGATGGCTCTCACTGGGGCGGCTGGGAATCCCTCGGCGGTGTGCTGACCTCTTCGGTCTCGGCCGTATCCTGGGCGCCCAACCGGCTCGATATCTTTGGCCTCGGCACCGACAACGCTCTCTGGCACCGCTGGTGGAATGGTTCCGCCTGGGGCGGCTGGGAGTCCCTCGGCGGAGTCCTCACCGCTCCTCCCAAAGCAGTCGCCTGGGGGCCCAACCGTCTCGACGTATTCGGCCTCGGTACCGATCACGCCCTCTGGCACCGCTGGTGGGATGGCTCTCATTGGGGCGGCTGGGAATCCCTCGGCGGCGTCCTCACCTCCCCGCCTGAAGTCGTCTCCTGGGACGAGGGTCGGCTCGACATCTTCGCGGTTGGAACCGACAGTGCTCTCTGGCACCGTTGGTGGGATGGCTCTCATTGGGGTGGTTGGGAATCCCTCGGTGGCATCCTCGAGTCGACTCCCAAAGCCGTATCCTGGTCTGCCAATCGGCTAGATATCTTCGTTGTCGGAACCGACAGCGCCCTTTGGCACCGCTGGTGGGATGGCTCCCATTGGGGCGGCTGGGAATCTCTCACCGGCATCCTCGAATCTCCGCTCTTTGGTTCGAGGCTCTCGGTCAGCGCGGTCGACGCCGTCGCTTGGTCAGCCAATCGCCTGGATATCTTCGGTGTAGGAACCGACAGCGCTCTCTGGCACAAGTGGTGGGGCTAGGCCCTTCGCCGGCGCTCACGATCAATGTGGGCGCCGGCTTCGCCATATCTTCGGATTTCCAGCTACACTTCCCTCATGATGCGGCGCGGCGGGATCTTTCGTTTGATTCCCTATGTCTTCCTGGTCGCTCCCGCAGGCGCCCAAACCGCGCCATGGACTAGCCCCGTTCGCGGCTCGTGGGTGCAGACCGGCCCCACGCAGATCGGTGACGTGGTCCTCAGTGCCGCCACGCAAATCATCGTGGCCTCTGACGAAAACTCCGCCGTCCGCCAGGCCGCCGCGTTCCTCGCCGCTGACATCGAAAAAATCACTTCCCACCGCCCGGCCATCGTCTCCGGCCCCTCCACCGGGCGCCCCGCCATCCATCTCGTCACGGTCGGCCCCGGCGGAATTCCCGCCGCCGTCAACGCGAACGCCCTCCAAGGCCAGTGGGAAAGTTACCGCATCGTGACCTCGGGCCGCGACGTCTGGCTCGTCGGCGCCAACCCGCGTGGCACTGCCTTCGCCGCCTACACGCTCTCCGAGCGCCTTGGCATCGACCCCCTATACATTTGGACTGGCTACACACCGGCCCATCACGATCCGCTCGTCCTCAAGGCCACGAACTTCACCCAGGCTCCGCCCGCCTTCCGCTATCGCGGCTTCTTTCACGACGATGAAGACCTGCTTCCCCGCCCCTTCGATGCCAACGGTTATCCGCTCCAGACCGGCGATGTCCCCCTAGATTGGTACAAGCGCTTTTTCGAAACCGCGCTTCGCCTGCGCCTGAACATGGTCGCGCCCTATACCCGCGTGCACCGCCGCTATGAGGTGCAGAAACTCGCTAGCGATTGGGGCCTTTTCTATACCTCGCATCATTACGACATCCTGGTCTCTAACCCGTGGGGCCTCGAGCGCTTCAACCTCGCCGCCGAGCGCGGCGTCCGCCCCGAGTGGAACTGGTTCACCAACCGCGAAGGCCTGCTCTCCTTCTGGCGCGGCGGCGTCCTCGAGAACCGCGATCTCGATGTCATCTGGCCCGTCGGCATGCGCGGCACCGAAGATCGCCCTTTCCTCTTCCCCAACGGAACCACCGAGGAGCAGAAGGCCGCCACCTTCCGCGAAGTCATCCAGCAGCAGGTCACGATGGTCCGCTCCTTGCTTCCGAAGGACAAAACTCCGCTGTTCCACTTCACCATGTATTCCGAGATGCTGCCGCAATACGAGCGCAATCCCGCCGCCTTCGATCTCCCTGAAGACGTCATCATCGTCTGGCCCGACGACAACGACGGCCACATGCGCGGCCTGCCTGCCTCCCTTGGCAAATGGAAGCACGGCGTCTATTACCACCTCGCCTACCTCGGCGGTAATCTCAGTAAACAGTTGACCAACACAGTTGTCCCCGAGGTCGTCGCCGGACAGTTCGAAAAAATTGTCAAGGCCGGCGCCACCGAATACATGCTGGTGAATGTCTCCGAGCTGCGCGATTACGTGATGGGCGCGCGCCTGCTCGCCGACATCACTTGGGACGCTCCCGCCATCTACGCCGCCCCCAATCCCGCCGCGCGCTACAGCGCCTGGTGGTCTCGCGAATATTTTCCAGCCGCCGCCCCGGCCGCCGGCGCGGCGTACGAAAAATACTTCGCCGCGCTCAACGTTCCCGGCCAGCTCTGGTTCGCCTCCAACGCCATCCAGGATTTAGTGGAGCGCCTCCGGCATAAACTGAATGGCGAGCTATTCCCTCCCTTCGACGCCGCCGCCCTCGCCCAGCTTCGCGCGCGCCTCCCCCAGTTAGATGATGCCCTCGCGGCCGAAACCCGCGCCGAATCGGCCATGTCCCTTCCCGAGCAACGCTTCTTCTCCGTCAATGTCGCCCTCGGCCTGCAAGTCGCCGAGCGTCAGACGCAGGCCGCTCTCAAGTTGGACCAGGCCCTCCACGAGTCGAACCCGTGGCCGCTAATTGTTGAAGCCCGCACCTCGCTCGAACAGCTCGAAACGGAATTGGCGCGTGCCGAATATCCCCCCTTTGACCGTTGGTATCACGAGAGTTGGATCCGTTCCACCAACAGTCCCAACAACCCGCACCGCCCCTACAACCAGGTCCGCGCTTTGCCCGTTCACTGATTTTCGAATTTTTAATCCCCTATCTTTTCGCGACTTTGGCGCGCCACACGAGCGTTTCCCACACACCGCGGCGCGATAATCAGAATCGGATGAAAGTGTTTTACGCGGTTCCTGGCGCCGACTGCTCCGATCGGAGCAGTCATCGGGGCACAACTCCCATGTTTTCAACGAATGGGTCGCCAAAAACTGCTCCAATTGGAGCAGTCAGTCCATCTCGTCTTCCCACCCGGCCATTCGCGCCGTCTCATGCCAGACCTCCCGGATGCTTCATGTAGCGGTCGATCATCCCATCCGCCGCCCGCAGCGTGAGCGCCAGGATCGTCAGCGTCGGATTCCCCGACCCGTTCTGCGGAAATGCCGAGCCGCCCACCACCCACAGATTCGGAATCTTCCAGTGCTGCAGCCACGGATTCACCACGCTGTTCTCCGCCGTGGTGCCCATGATCGCGCCGCCGTTGACATGCGTACTCTGGTATTGCGTCACCGTGTAGCGTTCCAGCAGCCGCGAATTCGGCGGCGCCGGCCGCCCGTTCATCGCCTTGGCGATCTGCGCCTGAATCTTCGTCACCATCGCGCCCTGCGCGCGCTCGTGCGCCGTCCAGTCGAGCGTCAGCCGCATCAGCGGGTCGCCGTATTTATCCGTGTACGCCGGATCCAGATCCAGATAATTCTGCCGGTACGCCATGTGCTCGGCTTCGCTGCTGATGGACGCTACGCGATCGTGCCACTTTAACGCCGTCTTCTTCCACTCCGAGCCCCACTCCCGCTCGGCCTCGCCCGGCGGAATCGATCCGAACCCCGAAATCGGCCCTTCGCCCGTGCTCATCAACCGGATGTTGCCGCCGCGCAGCACGCCCGGAAATCCGTCAACGCCTTCTTTGCCGTCGAAATCGCTGATGCCGATTCCCAATCCGCCCGCGCCCATGAACGCGTTGAGAGGCTTGTCCAGGAACACCCGCGTTGCCTGCGCTACTTGGTGCGTCAGATTCTTGCCGATCGTTCCCTTCCCCGTCGCCGGATCGTACGCGTCGCCTGCCTTCGACAACAACAGCAGCCGCGAGTTGTTCAGCGTCCACGACGCCACGATCACAACGTCCGCCGGCTGCAGAATTTCGTTGCCCGAAGCGTCAATGTAACTCAGGCCTTCGGCCTTGCCGCCGCTGTGCACCACCCGCCGCACCGAGCAGCCCGTCCGTAGCGAAAAATTCTTGCGCTTCGCCAGCAAGGGCATCAAGATGTTCGTCGGCTGCGCTTTCGCCCCGATCATGCAGCCATACCGGCTGCAGTAACCGCAATACGCGCACGCGGATCGCGACACGCCGTCGGGATTCGTGTAATTGCGGCTCAGCGTCGCCGTCGGCACCGGGTACGGATGATAGCCCAGCTCCCGCGCCGCCTTTTCAAAGAGCGTGGTCGCGTAACTCAGCTTGTGCGGCGGCAGCGGATACTCGTGCGACCGCGGCCCTTCGAAAACGTTGCCGCCATCGATCTTCTTGCCGTTCAGATTCCCCGCCCTACCGCCCACGCCGATCAGTTGCTCGGCGCGCCAGTAATACGGCTCAATCTCCTCGTAGCTGACTCCCCAGTCCTGCACTGCGGAGTCTTCCGGCAGCTTGCCACGCTTCTCACGCAGAAACGAAGCCAGACGAAAATGTTCCGGGTAGAACCGGTACGAAATCGCGCCCCAGTGCTCGCCCGCGCCTCCAACGCCTGTTCCCGGATTGAATGACCCGTACTGCCGGATCGGCACTGCGTTTGCTTTCAGCGAGTGCCGGTGCGTCGCCGTCTCTTCCGACAGGTTCTGCATCATCCGGTAGCGCAGCGCATAGTCGAGCTCGTCCATCCCAGCCGTGTAGTCCGCGAGTTTGCGCGGCTGCCCTCGTTCCAGCACCACCACCGACAACGACGTCCTCGCCGTGATTTCTTTGGCCAGCGTGAGGCCGACGAATCCGCCGCCGGCGATCACCACATCCACAGGCTTGAGTCGTTGCATGCGCCTCCTTGCGTCGACGATATTGAAGTATACAACTCACCCCACAGGAGGAGAAGCGTGCGCCGTTTGATCTCATCCGGATCAACTTTCGAGCGGGACATAGGCTACTCGCGAGCCGTCGTCGAGGGCGACTGGATTTTCGTTTCCGGCACGACCGGTTTCGACTACGCGAAAATGACCATCTCCGAGAGCGTCGTCGAACAAGCCGAGCAATGCTTCCGCAACATCGCCATGGCGCTCGAAGAAGCCGGCGCCCGCCTCTCCGATGTCGTCCGCGTCCGCTACATCCTGCCGCGCGTCGCAGATTTCGAGCCTTGTTGGCCGGTACTGCGAAAATATCTGGGTGAGATCCGTCCCGCCGCGACAATGATTGAGGCCGGCCTCTCCGACTCGCGGATGAAAATCGAAATTGAGATCACCGCCCGCACAGCCCGCTGACCCAACTTGGCCTCAATCAACCTTGAGCAGCAGGGAGTGCGTGGTCGAAGCGACAAGCTGAACGCCCCACCCAGTGAAATCGCCGTGAAAAATTTTCGACCACTCATCCCGGTTTACTTCGAGGTACCGAACGCCGGAACTTTTCAATTCCGCTGTTGCCTGCCGGCGCAAATCGGGAAGCACGCCCACGCTCCACGACGAGGGTGCGGTGATCCAAGCGCCCTCGCCACTCCGGATGTGAGCTTCCATCTCGCTGCCATACCCGCCGTCGGCGCAGAGAATCTCGATGCGGTCCATGGTTAGAGCGGGGTCAAACTTGAGATCGATCCACATTCCGGGACGCAGGGCTTTCCACGACCTCCATCGCGTGATCGCGGAGCCGTCGAGTGCCAGCGGAACATCCCAGGGATTCGGCTGCGCGTTCAGGACCGAGCTCTCGGGCGTGACTCGAGCCGGACCGTTCCACAGCCCGATCTCGTTCACGCTCCAGATCCTGCTTCTGTCTTCCCGCGCTGTCTGCACAATGCGAAGTTCGCCGATGGGCATTCGAGGAAACCGCGCATTCCAGGTTCGCTCGTAGTCGGGGAAATGGGAAGCCTGTTGAATCAGGTCGATCATGCGTTCGGCAAAGGCGGAACCCCAGGGGATGAGGATGGGCCTCGTGGTGTACGACTGGGCGATGGCATCGCTGAACACGAGCACCGGCTGGGCCTCGGGGACGTGCGTTTCGATCAACTGCGCCAGAACGAATTCATCGGCCCTTCGCAGGTACTGCTGCTCGGGCTCGATCCGCAGCGCGGCGCTCCACGGCACGTGATTGACGATCCGCCATCCGGAAGAGATTTTCACCCGGTTGTTGAAGGAAGGCCACGACACCACGAGATGGCCTAGCGCGAGGACGAAAATGAGCGGTGCCGATCGCGGCAGGCGGCCGAGCACAAACGCGGCGGCCATCGCTAACAAAGGCGCTGCTGTGATCAGAAAGCGGCCGTTCTTGTTGCCGATGAATGGCAATGTCAGGAATATTCCCGCAAGCGCGACAACACGGGTCTGCGGCCAGAGCAACCCCACCAGCGCCAGCGGAAGCAAAACGAACTCCGGCCCAAAGCTCCCGTCGAGCTTCTCACCGCCGAAGGTAAGTTCGCGCGGCAACTCGCTCCAGTGGACTCCATAGGGATGAGCCAGGGCTTCTCGATATGTCTCCTCGAACGAGATGTGAAACCAGCGATTGGGAAACACCTTGTTCCCCAAAAAGGCAACCGGATTCTGGTACCAGATCACATTCCGGATCAGATAAGGTGCGGGGGCCATGATCATCGCAATCGAGACGAGAAGCGCCGCGCGAGCCGCCCCTTTCGGGTGCCGCCGCATTTCCCAGATCACCGTGCCGGCGACGATCAATAACAAAAGTCCGGCGGTGTACTTCACGGCGAACGAGAAACCTGCCAGGAAGCCGGCAGCCAGCAAAGAACCAGGACTACGCGTACGCCGCCACTGCTGCAGCAGGTAAATTGCCGCAAAGGTGAACACAGCGAGCCCGACATCGTTATACGCCGATGTTCCATCTATCCCCACCAAAGGGCTGGCGAATACCAGCAGAGCTGCCAGCACGGCCGCGCCACTCGGCCAGCCGAACCGGCACCCGTAGAGAACCATGAGCCATGGAAGCAGCATGAGAAAGCCGAAATGCACCAGCGTCGCGGCGGAGTGCCGGCCGATTGCAAACGCGAAGAGGAATAGCATCTCCATGCCGTCCGGCAAAGCGGCATACATGCTGATGCTCCGGCTGAGACCGTGCGCGTGGCTCCATAGGTTGACTAGGCCGAGATGGTAAGCCATGCCGTCCGGACTCATCTCCGGCGATACTGCCTGGCGAAAATAGAGAATTCCGTAGCCCAGCCAAGCCAGCACGAAAAGCACGAGCACCGGGGTAGGGATCGTGGAGAACGGCGCCGGGCTCAGACGCCGCAGCCATCTCCCCTGCAGCGCGAGCAAAAGAACCGAGCCAGTCGTCAGGACGAGAAATATTTCTTCCCTGGCGATCCCAAGCGATGCGATGGCGAGCGTCAGACAGCTGGTGAGGGCGGCGCCCAAAATGGCACCGAGCAATCCAGCCTCGGCCCGGTTCAATTCGAGGCGCAGCAAGCGAACCGCGGGGATGCCGAGCGCCAGCGATGTCGCCGCACATGCCAGGAACCCCAGCAGGATCGGAACGACGGGCATACTTCACTCCAGCATATTCAGCCGTAAATGGCGCAGATCGGGCAGCAGGTAGTCCGGGCCGTGCGCATGCAATTCTTCCGGCGGCGTGATTCCTGTTTTGACCGAGATGATGCGGATGTGGTTGGCGCGCGCGGCAATGATATCGGCGGGTGCATCGCCGACCAGCGAAACCGGCGTAGCCCGCCCGATCCAGCCGCGCCGCCGCGCCTCGCCGATCGCCCGCCGCACCAGGCCGGCACGTGTCATCGCCATTTCTCCGAACGCGCCGAATCGAAAATACCGGCGCAAGCCCGCGCGCTGCAGTTTGCGCCAGCCGATCCGCGTCAAATTTCCTGTCACCAGGCCCAACAGGAGTGCCTGCCGCGTCAGCCGCCGCAAGAGCGGTTCGACTCCCGGGCAATGTGCGGCGCGCAGCGGCGGACAGACGTTGAGGTAGTGCCGCTCGGCCGCGCTGATGATCCTGGGCATCGCCGACCGGATGCGCGCCTCTGGCGCCCCGACGTTCCGCATCATGCTCGTCACGATATCCACGTCCAGCATGCCCTGCACGGGAATGCCCTGCGTGGTGGTGTCAAACCCGGTGACGCGCCGAATGCCTTCCACCAGCGCATCCCGATGGTGCGGCCCCGCGCGGCGGACCAGCGTGCCATCAATGTCGAAGAGAACCAGAGCGCGGTAGGTCACCAGGAAATGCAATCATAACAAGACCACGCATCGTTACAATATGGATGTGCAGCGATCGAAATTCCGCGCCGGCCTCATTCAGATGGCGTGCTCGACGGATCCCAACGAGAACCTTGCTAAAGCCGAATGGCGCATTCGCGAAGCGGCGGGGAAAGGCGCGCAGATCATTTGCGTGCAGGAGTTGTTTCGCTCGCTGTATTTCTGCCGTGAAGAAAACGCCGCGCTGTTCGATCTCGCCGAGCCCATCCCCGGCCCGACCAGTGAAAGTTTTTCCTCTCTCGCGCGCGATCTGCAGACGGTGATCATCGGTTCGATTTTCGAGCGGCGCACCGCGGGCATCTATCACAATACCGCATTGATTTTCGATGCCGACGGATCGCTCGCCGGCACCTACCGCAAAATGCACATCCCCGATGACCCGCTGTACTACGAGAAGTATTACTTCACGCCGGGGGATCTGGGCTTCCGTACATTCGAAACGCGCTACGGCCATATCGGGGTGCTGGTGTGCTGGGATCAGTGGTATCCCGAAGCCGCGCGCCTGGCCGCACTCGGCGGCGCGCAGATTCTGTTTTACCCGACCTCGATCGGCTGGCATCCGTCGGAAAAAGCGCAGTACGGCGCGGCCCAGCATGACGCCTGGCGCACCATTCAGCGCGCGCATGCCATCGCCAACGGATTGTATGTTGCAGCCGTCAACCGCGTGGGCTATGAAGGGCCTCCCGAGCACGGACTCGAATTCTGGGGGGGCTCGTTCGTGGCCGACCCATTCGGCCAACTTCTTGCCGAAGCCTCGCACGCCAACGAAGAAACGCTGGTG
>Ga0126371_10001598_pt1 | contig 19223 bp, 17 predicted proteins | sample PanSoiMetaPlot_4_FD_110145 | JGI IMG/M metagenome (GOLD analysis project Ga0126371, IMG submission 110145) | Tropical forest soil microbial communities from Panama - MetaG Plot_4 | ecosystem: Environmental > Terrestrial > Soil > Tropical forest > Bulk soil | place: Panama | collected 2016-02-17 | reverse complement strand
TCGTGACCGGCGGTGGGGTGTTCCCCTGGCCGCCGGGAGCAGCCATAGCCGGTTCACTTTGCGCGCAAGCGGCGACATTCCAGTTCAGGTAACCAGCAACCAATCCGAGAAGCACGAGCACCACTGGGGACAGCCTGCGCGTTGCGTTCATGTCGTCGCTCCTTCTCAGTAACAAGCATACGGAAGGCAACATTAAAGAAAGCTGAAAATCCCGGATTCCAAAAGCGAACCCATTCCCGCGCGTCAGTGCCAATGCGGGTCTGGACTCCATCCCTTAAGTTCCCCTTAGGAAGCTCGCAGGAACAACTCACGTCCTTTGTGCATGGAAACAAAGACATTCCGCGTGTCGTCGTGGGTGAAAGGCCGTAGCGAATGTTTGGCGAAAGAGATGCTTAATAGCATGAACGTTAGATCATTCAGGAGCTGACTCATGATCCATCTTGAGGCCATCAAAATCACCCCACGCGACGGAGAAGTCTTGCGCCTGCTCGCGCAGGGGTGCAGCAACAAAGAGATAGCCGAACACCTCAACATCAGTCCTCGCACGGTCAAGCAGCATCTTCGGACGCTATTCCTGCGGGCCGGGATCACCGACGGCCGAAAGCAAGTGAAACTCGCCACAGCCATGTTCGAGAAGGAGCAAATGCAATTATGCAACCCCGCGATCAGCTAATTCAGAAAGAAATTCAAGTCGCGACTTTAGTCTGGGCAGGTCTCACCAACCGCGACATCGCTAAAGTTATTGGTACCAGCGAACAAGTCGTGAAGAACTATCTGCGCACTACAGTTGACAAGCTTGGCGTTTGGAGTCGGCTGGAATTGGCTTTGTACGTCGCAAGCCACGGCGGGGTGAACTGGGTTTCAGAACTTGGCTCGGAAGTTAAGATTCCCGCTACTATGGTTGCGACGACTTCAGTCGCATAACGCTCGATGCAGCAGTCCCGAGCCGTGCCGGACATTATCGCTTTGCGCCCGCGTGATTTGTAGACAGAACGTACAGCTCACGCACTGCGATTGGTTATCGTCGGGAGCTTGACAGACTATCCACGAAGCGACTGAGTTCGGCGCGGTCCTCGTTTTTCATCTCGATAAACTGAATGCCGACCCCCGAGCCAAGCCGCGAATCGGCGACCTTGCCAAGAATCCAGAGTTTTTTCTCTTGGATCCAGAGAGCGAGGCGAACCTGTGTACCTGCCTTGAAGGGACTCTGCATCTCCACGAAACAGCCCCCCATGCTGATGTCTGAGACGCGACCCCATGCCCGACTCTCCCCGCTGGCCGGATGCAGTTCGACCGAAAGGGAGCATCGGTTCCTCGGATGCGCCCGCCGCTCGTTAAGCGCCCTGGTACGAATTTCGGCATCGGGGCCAGTAGCGGGAAGAGGAAAGTCCCACACCAACTCGTCATTCTTTACGCTTTGAAGGCCGGCAAGGTTTGCCTCTTCGGTGCCTGCGTTGCCAACCCAGCGGACCTCATAGCGAGCCTTGGCCTTCGCATACGAAAGCCCTATCACTTCGCCGACTTTGAGTTGTGTATGGATCTCAATGACCATGGCCCCGCTGCGGCTGACATTCACGGTGTGGACATTTTCGTTAAACGGTTTTCCAGACGCGTCTGTGCCGAAGATTCGGATGGGTACACGAATCGCCTTACGCGGCTCTCGGCGGGTTACCATAATCGAACGCCGATCCCTGCAAAGTAACTTTTAGTCACATGTCACTAAAGTTCTGACTTAAATCGTAGCCGACGCCCGAATCCCTTCCAAGTAACGACCTCGCAACCCGGGCTCTTCGTAACGCTCGTCGATACGGCAAGTTTCTGCAAATTATTGCAGCCACATAGGGATTTACCGCAGTCCCACGCCGCTCGTACATGGCGGAAATATTGGTTTTTCCTGCTTCCGAATGAGGAATCACAATTGCACTCTGCGAGGTTGCAATATTTCGCTCGTGCCTTTCCAGCACGAGCGATCTAGACCCCGGGCGAGGTAGGTATGGCATACAAAGAGACTTTCTGGATGGCTTGCGACTCCACGGAGCAGATGCGAGCCGAATACGGACCCTTCCATACTCGAATGGAAGCGGAGTCCGAGGCTAGAAAGCTTGGATTCGGATACCTCCTGCGCTACGAGCACCTGATTGGTTCCAACGAGGAGATCGAGGAAGTCCGCTGCATCTTCGTCGAACTGCAATCTGCACAGGGTATGGCGTACGTCCCGACGATCCGCTTACATACCCGCTGCGCAACCTGCGGGGAGTCCGCCACCCATGATGCTTCATGGCAAGCTGAAGTCTGGGCAGACATCCATGAGTTCGAACACTCGCGGCACATGGTGAGGCTTTTCCAGCACACCTTTGGTGACGGCCTTAAAGAAATCGCCGACTGGCGGAGCAGCGCCGCCTAGGCGCTCTTGCGGGCTAGAGACGCTGCAGCAGCCTTATCGACCAACCACATCAATTGCCCTTTGACCGGATGGATCATCTTCGACGGAAACTGATCCGTTGATCCGCCGCCTTCCAGGACCTCGTACAGGGCGGCGCTTTTGTCCGCGCCACCCACCAGAAACTCCACTGCCTTCGCTTGATTGATCAGAGGCACAGTGAAAGTGATGCGAAAAGTCTTGAATTTGTCCACCCAGTTGGCGACGACGAGCCTACTTTTCTCTTGAAGGGCAGCGCTTCCAGGAAAGAGTGAAGCGCAGTGCCCGTCTGGACCCATTCCAAGGAGAATCAGATCGAACTGCGGGAATGAACCAGCGGCGGGATGAAAGAAATCGCGCAACGTCTGCTCATACTGCGCGGCGGCACGATTCGCGTCAGGATCCTCGGCGCGTACTCGGAATATGTTTGAAGCAGGAATCGGGACCTTCGACAACAACGCTTCGTTTGCCATCCGGTAATTGCTTTCGGAGCGGTCAGGCGGCACGTGGCGTTCGTCTCCCCAGAAAAAGAAAATCTTGTTCCAGGGAAGGCGCTCGCGGTAGCTGGAGGCGAGCAGGCTGAACAATCCCTTCGGGGTCGATCCGCCCGATAGAGCCACCGTAAAACGATCGCTTGATTTCAGAGTGAACTCGACCCGATTCGTGAAATCCTCCGCAGCCGCATGAAACAAGGATGCTGCATCGTCGACGATACGAAGGTTGTTCGTCTCAGCCATTTTCTTTCTTAGCCTGCGCTGTGGGCGACGGCGTAGCGCGCCGCGCCGAACAATGCAATCTTGTCATTGGTAATGACCTTCACTGGAATCGATTCCAGCAACGGTTGCATGCGTCCCTTGGCAAGAAACGCCTGCATGAACAGGGGACCCGCGAGTTTGTTCACCAGTTTCGGAGCGATACCTCCGCCCAAGAACACCCCCCCAGTCGCCATAATTTTCAAGGCAAGGTTCCCGGCCTCGGCGCCGTAAATCGAGATCCACAAATCGAGGGCGTGCTCGGCGAGAGGTGCTTTGGCGCCAACCGCAGCACGGGAAATTGCTGCTGCCTGGTCGCCCTGTGAAAGTTCGTCTGTCAGCCAAGCCGGCTCGTCGCCGCGATGCGTATCTCGCAGGAAGTGATAGACATTCACCAAGCCCGGCCCGGAGACGATGCGCTCGTAGCTAACGTGCCCGAAGCGGGCTGAAAGATAACGCAGCAACTCGATCTCAAGCTCAGAGCGGGGAGCAAAATCAGTGTGGCCGCCCTCGGACGCGAAGATGTGGTACGCGTTACCATCCCACGAAAGCCCCGCCTCGCCGAGTCCAGTACCTGCGGAAATCACCGCTTGGTTGCCGGCCGATGTGACCTTCAGGCGATTAAGCGAGACGAGGTCTCCGTCCTGCAGGCTGGCGATCCCCCATGCATTCGCCTCGAGATCGTTGATCAGAATGGCCGACGGAAGATGCAGTTCGCTCGCCAGCCGTGAAGCCTCAACCGTCCAGGGAAGGTTTGAGGTTTCGACTTTGCCGTTCCGGACAGGACCCGCTACACCGAAGCAGGCGACGTCAGGTGCCTGCCCCTGAGATTTGACGAACTGTGTGACGATCTCATCCAGGCAGCTATGAGCGCGGCTGGGAAACACACCCTGTGCGGCTACCGTCAAGTGGCCGTTCTGAGATTGGAAATAGGCTAACCGCGCATTGGTGCCGCCGATATCGCCGGCAAGAATCATTTTTCGAAGTTCCTCCACCGGCGGCCATCGCGTTCGAGAAGCTCGTCGGCTTCCTTTGGTCCCCAGGTGCCAGAAGCATAGTTCGGAAAATTACGCGGCGGTAAAGCCTTCCAGACATCGAGGGCAGGACTGACGACGAACCACCCGGCTTCCACCATGTCGGCGCGCTGGAACAGCGTAGCATCACCGATCATGCAGTCATGAAGCAGGCGCTCGTATCCGGTACTGGGCTGCGATCCGAAATAGTCGGCATATTCGAAATTCATATCCACGCTGCCGAGTCGCATCAACGCACCCGGTGCTTTCGCCGCAAAGCGGAGAGAGATGCCTTCTTCCGGCTGGATGTGAAGTACCAGTTGATTCGGCATCAGGTTTTCGACTGGCGTGTCGCGAAAGAGCACAAAAGGTGCGCGTCTGAACTGGATCACAATATGCGTATTGCGCACCGCCATGCGCTTGCCCGTACGCAGATAAAAAGGCACGTCGGCCCAGCGCCAGTTATCGATCAGCAACTTCATCGCCACGAAGGTCTCAGTGCGCGAGTCGGGGGGAACTCCCGGCTCCGCCCGGTAGGCCGGCACTTTTTTCCCTCCGACAACCCCTTCGCCGTATTGCCCGCGGACAGTGCGAGTCAAAACATCTTCCGCGCTAAGCGGTTGGATCGCGTGAAGAATTTTTGATTGTTCATCGCGTACCGAATCAGCTCGGAACGAGACCGGGGGCTCCATCGCAGTGAGCGTGATGAGCTGCATGATGTGGTTGGGCACCATGTCACGCAATGCGCCAGCGGTATCGTAGTAGCCACCTCGCTTTTCAACTCCGACGGTTTCCGCCACCGAAATCTGCACATGATCGATGTACCGACGATTCCAGATCGGCTCGAAAATTCCGTTGGCAAAACGCAGCGCCAAAATGTTCTGCACGGTTTCTTTGCCGAGATAGTGGTCGATCCGGTAGATCTGTTTTTCGTCGCAGACCTTGAGCAATTGCTGGTTCAATGCCTTGGCACTTTCCAGGTCGTGGCCGAAGGGCTTCTCGATAATTACCCGCCGCCAGTGGTTGGTTTGGTCCATCAACCCGTTGCTGGCGAGGCTTTCGACAATTGGGCCAAACGCATCAGGCGCGGTTGCCAGGTAATAAAAGTAGTTGCCGTGGGTGGAATAGTCCTTATCGATCTTCTCCAGCAGTTGCTTCAGTTTCGGGTAGGTCGCCTCATCGTCGAAGTTCCCCGAAAGGTAGTGCATTCTTCGCACGAACCACTCCCAGAGATCGGGATCAACTTCTCCGGTCGCGAACTGCTTCATGTCTTCCGAGACCTTCTTGCGATAGTCTTCCGTGGACATCGGACTACGTGCGAGTCCAACGACCGCAAATTCGCGTGATAACAGTTGCGCCCGCGCGAGGTTGTAAAGCGCGGGAATCAATTTGCGGCGAGTGAGATCTCCGGAGGCCCCGAAGATCACCATCACGCAAGGGTCACCCTGCTTCCCAACAGGTTGCGTGACAGCTACAGGAGGAGTCTGTGTTTGGGCCATGCTCTCTTTTTCCTCTTTGGTGATCCCGGAAACACGGTTTCGAAGAACGAACCGATCGTTACGCGCCCTTCTTGGCGGTCTTCGGTTCAACGTGCCCGCCAAACTTCTGGCGCATCGCCGAGAGCATCTTCTCCGCGAAGGTATGCTCCTGCCGGGATCGGAAACGAACAAACAGTGCGGCCGACAACACGTCAACCGGAACGGCCTCATCGATCGCGGCTTGGATCGTCCAGCGGCCTTCTCCGGAATCCTGCACGAACCCGCTGTACTCGGCCAAGGTCGGGTTCTCAGTTAGGGCCATCGCGGTGAGATCGAGAAGCCACGAACTGACTACGCTGCCCCGGCGCCAGACTTCGGCGATGTCGGGAAGATTCAGATCGTAGCGAATGTCTTCCGGAAGTTCCTTGCTGGTCGCATTCCTAAAGATGTCGAATCCTTCGGCGTAGGCTTGCATGATGCCGTACTCGATGCCGTTATGAACCATTTTCACGAAATGGCCGGAGCCTGAAGGTCCGCAATGGATGTAACCCTGTTCGGCAGTGCCCCCCAGTTTTTCGCGCCCCGGCGTGCGAGGAATATCACCGATCCCGGGAGCCAACGTCTTGAAGATCGGATCAAGACGCTGCACCGCTTCCTGCGGCCCGCCGATCATCATGCAATAACCGCGATCAATCCCCCATACGCCGCCGCTTGTGCCCACGTCGACGTAATGAATCCCTTTTTCCTGAAGGCCCTTTGAGCGGCGGACATCATCTTTGAAATAGGAATTGCCACCATCGATGATGGTGTCCCCCTTCTCCATCGCTTGCGCCAGCGCCTGAACCGTTTGCTCCGTCGGACCACCCGCCGGAACCATGATCCATACGGCGCGGGGAGCTTTCAACTTACTGACCAGATCCTGTAACGACGAGGATGGAACCGCTCCTTCTCCCGCCAGTCCTTTCATCGCGTCGGGACTGAGATCGGAGACAACAAGCTGATGACCTCCGCGCATGAGGCGGCGCGTCATGTTCGCGCCCATACGACCCAAGCCAACCATTCCTAGTTGCATGAATTAGCTCCTTGAGGGCGCAATAGCGCCTCGAGATGCACGGCTCGACGACTCCGTGGAAGGTAGTTTTAGTTCGCGGGGGCCCTAAGCTATGGCTTCTTTCACCGCTGCGGCTAACGTTTTCAGACCCGATTCCAGATCCGCTCCCAGGTGAATTCGCAGTGCCCGACGGCCGCGCTCGGCAAGCACCTGGAAATCGCCTCGTGCCTGCGCCGCCTTCACAATGCCGAACGTGTATTTCTGTCCCGGTACCGGCAGCTCGTGCGCGTCGTCACAGGTCACTTGAAGGAAGACGCCACTATTCGGCCCACCTTTATAGGCTTGTCCCGTAGAGTGCAGGAAGCGCGGACCAAATCCGAGGCACGTGGCAACATGCTTCTTGTCGCGAATCAAGTGGCGGATCGCCTGCAAACTCTCTTCATGCGGCTCATTCATTTGAATGTATCCGAGCAAAGCAAAGTAGTCGCCCGCCTTGATTCGGCCCAGGTGCGCTTTCAGATAGCCAGCCAGCGATTTGTTCGAACCCGCAGCCTTTGCCAGATCAGCAGCATTTTTGTCATCGGTGAATAGCTTTACGCCCTTGTCCTCGAGAATTGGCTTCTCCGCGGGCAACGAGCCTGTTTTCTCATACTCTGAAGTGAGGTTGCGCGTCGCAACTTTGCTGGCTTCTACGTCAGGCTGATTGAAGGCATTGATGCCAATCACCGAGCCAGCCACTGCTGTGGCGATTTCCCAGCGGAAGAATTCCTGCCCGAGATCGTAAGTGTCCACCACCGCAATTCGCACTACGGGGTGGCCGGCTTTCTCGATGGCGGCAACCTTGGCATCCTGTTGTGCGTCGGGGGCCGTTTCGAGGCGCAGATAAGCAAAGACGCGGTCATTGCCGTAAACGTCGGGGGCGCCGACAGCCTCTCGGTCTACTGGGATGATGCCCTTGCCCTGTTTGCCGGTGGATTCAGCAAGCAATTGTTCCAGCCACGCGCCCAGATCGAAGATGCCCGGGGACGCAACAATCGTGACTTTATCGCGGCCAGCTTTGGCGGCACTTCCCAGAATCAAGCCAAGTACTACACCCGGGTTTTGCTCGACCGGAACACAAGAGGCGCAGGCTTCCACCATCTCCTCGGTGCGATCCAGAAACTTCTTCACGTCGAGCCCCATGACTTCGGCAGGCACCATGCCGAAGTTTGAGAGGGCGGAATATCTACCCCCAATGCTCGGGAGACCACAGAAGATGTGTCGGAATTTGTCGTTCTCCGCGACCTGTTGCATCTTCGATCCTGGATCAGTGATCGCGATGAAACGGCTGCCGGCTTTGTCGGCTCCAATCGCCTTCTTTACCTGCTCAAAGAAATACTGCTTAAAAATGTTGGGTTCGAGCGTGCTTCCAGACTTGCTGGAGACCATAAACAGCGTCTTGGCGAGATCGATCTTCTTTTCAAATGCCTGGATCTGCGCCGGATCGGTCGAGTCGAGCACGTGCAATTCCGGCCACCCGCTGATCTTCCCGTAGGTCTTACGCAGAACCTCGGGACAAAGACTCGAGCCGCCCATTCCCAGCAGAAGAATGTGCGCGAAGTTTCCGGACTTCGCGTCCTCCGCAACTTTCTTCAGATTGTCGCTGTGCTCGATCTCTTCTTCGGTGACGCCAAGCCAGCCGAGCCAGTTTGATTCGTCGGCCCCGGTCCACAGCGATGCATCGCGCTGCCACAAGCGGCGTACTTTTCCGTTTGCCCGCCAGTCGTCGATGGCAGTTTTCACCGAGGCTGCGAGATCCGACGGCAAAGTGTAGGTCTGACGGCTGACGTGCGGCGCGACTGCACAGCTGCTGGACTTCTCCACCGCTCCGAGGAGTTGATCGAAGGCATCGGCAAACAGCTTCACGCCATCTTTGGTCAGCTTGTCCGTGACTTCTTTCATCGAGATGCCGACCTTCGGCAGCGTTTCCATTATCCTTCGCGCCCCCTCGATATCCTCAGGGAGAGTCTCGTGCACTTTGCCGTGATCGCGGAACGCGTCAAACGTAGCCGGAGGAATCGTATTGACCGTGTCCTTGCCGATCAGTTCCTCCACATAGAGTACGTCGCGATAATTCGGATTCTTCGTGCTCGTACTCGCCCACAGCACACGCTGCGCCTGCGCGCCTTTCTTCGCAAGCGCCTCCCATCGCGGTCCACTGAAAATCTTCTGATAGCTCTCGTAGGTAAGCTTCCCATTCGCAATGGCAACTTTGCCCAGAACGCTCTTCAGCATGGCTTGTTGAGCGGGGTCAGATGTGCTCTTTAACCTCTCCGTCGCGATCGAGTCGATCAGCGTATCGATGCGGCTGATGAAGAAGCTGGCGACGCTGGCTACCTTGCTGAGATCACCACCCTTGGCTGCGTATTGCTCGAGCCCCGCGATATAAGCTTCGGCCACCTCTTCATAGACCTGCTGCGAAAAGAGCAGCGTAACGTTAATGTTGATGCCGTCGCTGATCAGTTGCTTGATCGCCGGCAAGCCCGCGGGCGTGCCGGGCACCTTGATCATGACGTTCTCTCGATTCACCGTCTTCCAGAGGCGTCGCGCCTCCGCGATCGTCGCCTCTGTTTCATTCCCAAGGTACGGCGACACTTCGAGACTCACGAACCCGTCTTTTCTCTTGGCGCTGTCGTAGACCGGGCGCATCAGATCAGTCGCGTCCTGGATATCGCGGATAGCCAGCATCTCGTAGCGCGCTTTCGCGTCGAGATCGTTCTTGCCTTTCAGAGAATTGAGAAAATCCGTATAGTCCGTGCTTCCCGCGATCGCCTTTTCAAAGATTGATGGGTTCGACGTCATGCCGCGCAATCCGTCTTCGTCGATCAGGCGCTTCAGTTCGCCACTTGTAATAAGGTTGCGGCGTATGTAATCCAGCCACACCGACTGGCCGTACTTCAGAAGTTCTTTTAGGGGATTCACTGCTTTTGCGGTGTCGAGGGTTTCGACTGGATTCATCACGCTCCTCCGAAAATAGTTCGACGGTGGCTGCACGAGTTCGCGTTAATGGGCTTATTGTTTAGCGGTTGCGATCGCCTTCTTGGCTGCCGCCACTACGGTGTCAGGCACAAAGCCAAATTTCTTGAGCAGATCCTTTATCGGAGCCGACGCTCCGAAGGAATGCATCCCGACGATCTGGCCTTTCAAGCCGACGTACCGCTCCCATCCCAACGTCGATCCCATCTCGACCGAAACGCGAGCGGTTATGCTGGGTGGAAAAACACTCTCCTTATAAGACTGATCCTGCTGCTCGAAGAGTTCCCAGGAAGGCATGCTAACCACGCGGGCGTTGATCGCCTCGGCTTTCAACTTCTCCGAAGCCTGAATGCACAACGATAGTTCGCTGCCGGTTCCTATCAGAATCACGTCGGGTTTGCCGCCAGGAGCATCCGAGACTACGTACGCTCCCTTCGCTGCGCCCGATGCAGGCGCGAATTTCGTACGGTCGAGGGTCGGCATCGGCTGGCGTGATAGCACGAGCAAGACCGGTCCATGCTTGGCCTGCACCGCGATCTTCCATGCTTCTGTCACTTCATTCGCATCTCCAGGACGAATCAGCACGAGATTCGGAACGGCTCGCAGCGACGCCAGTTGTTCAATCGGTTGATGCGTCGGACCATCTTCTCCCAAGCCGATCGAATCGTGAGTGAAGACGAAGATGACCGGGGTCTCCATCAAAGCGGCCAAACGAATTGCCGGACGCTCGTAGTCACTGAAGTTGAAGAAAGTGCCTCCGAAAGGCCGAAGTCGCGAAACCGACATGCCATTCAGTGCGGCTCCCATGGCGTGTTCGCGCACACCGAAATGAATGTTGCGCCCCTTGTACTCCGGTGGCGTGAAATCTCCGGCACCCTTCAGATTCGTCTTGTTGGAATTGCCGAGGTCGGCAGAGCCGCCAATCAACCAGGGAATATTCTGCGCGAGAGCGTTCATGACTTTCCCGCCACTCTCGCGGGTGGCAATACCCTTCGGATCTGCCGGAAATACTGGGAGATTCTTGTCCCAATCTTGCGGAAGCTGCCGATTTTGGATCATCTTCAGTTCAGCGGCTTCTTTCGGATATTTCTTCTCATACTGCCCGAACAACTTTTCCCAGTCGCCGCGCAGTTCTTTCCCGCGCTTTCCGATGCCTTCGCGGAAATGTTCAAGCACGCCATCGGGAACCAGGAACTTCGCATCTTCCGGCCAGCCGTAGTTTTTCTTCGTGAGGCGGACTTCTTCCTCACCCAGCGGTTCGCCGTGGGCCTCGCTGCTGTCATGTTTGTGCGGTGACCCGTAGCCGATATGACTGTCGACGACGATCAGCGTGGGCTTAGCATGCGTGGAGAGGAATGTCCTGAATCCGCGGGCAAGCGTATCGAGATCGTTGGCGTCGCTTACGCGCGTCACATTCCAACCGTAGCCGACAAAGCGCGTCATCACATCTTCGCTAAACGACCAGGCCGCGGGACCATCAAGCGTCACTCGATTATTGTCGTAGATCCAGCAAAGATTTGAGAGTTGCAGGTGGCCTGCGAGAGAAGCGGCCTCTGCCGCCACGCCTTCCATCAGATCTCCATCGCCGCAAACCGTATAGATGTTGTAATTAAAAAGTTCGAATTCCGGCCGGTTATAGTTTGCTGCTAGCCAGCGCTCTGCGATCGCCATTCCCACACTGTTGCCCGCGCCCTGACCAAGCGGCCCGGTGGTCGTCTCAACGCCTGGAGTGATGTGTGATTCCGGGTGTCCGGGAGTCCGGCTATCGATCTGGCGAAAACGCTTAATCTGCTCGAGAGAAACGGACAGATCGCGAGTGACCTCGCCTTCCGGAGTTACATAGCGAACGCCGGAGAGATACAACATCGAGTACAGCAGCATCGAGGCATGGCCTGCAGAAAGCACGAATCGATCGCGATTTGGCCACAGCGGAGCTTGGGGATCGTAGCGCAGGAATTCCTGCCACAATTCGTACGCCACCGGCGCCAAGCCCATCGGCGCTCCCGGATGACCTGAATTTGCTTGTTGGACGGCGTCAATCGCCAAGGTCCGAATGGTGTTGATGCAAAGCGTGTCCAGTTGTTTTCCGGTCACGATCGTTTGCTCACTGGCCACCATGAAAGATTCCTCCTGAGGCGAGGCGATTTCGCGCCCCTAGCTACGGTTTTTACTGTTCCAGAATTGTGCTTACCAAATTCGATTGCGAACGAGTGACGGAGGTTTCAGCCGATTTAAGAGTGTATCAATTAATGAGAATTTTGGGGCGCGACGGGGCGATGAGGAGCTTGCGAACTCTTGGCGCTAAGTTCAGGTGATTGCCGGAGTGAAGTTGCTGTGAGGAACGTGCAGCGCTACTTCTGGAGCTTTCTCAGGTAGCTGTGTTCGCTATTCTCGGCCTTGGTGGAGGTCTCCACGAATTTGAGAAATTGTCTAAGTGACTCGCGCTGCACTCCTGCCAGATCGAAACGGACTCGCACGCCAAAACATGGATTGCTCTTGATCACGATGCCGTTAAGGATGAGTCCCTTCACCCAGATTTTCCCGCTCGAAACCCAGAGACCGATTTGAACATCAGCGCCGCTTCTTACTGGAGTGACGGTTTCAACGTAGCAGCCACCCATGCTTGTGTTGGAAAGATTTCCCCAGATCGGCGTGTCCGATCCATCTACTTTGAGTTCAACGGCTACGAAGCACTTGATCCGGGGATAGCGCCGCCGATCTTCACCCCACGAGGGCGTGAAAATATCCGGCTCAAACGGTGGCGTGTCGGAAGGCACAACAGGAGTCGGCGCTGGAATGGGAGCGAGTGGAGGCTCGGGTTTTAGGTCGTTTTCTTGGGCTGGTGTCGGATTCTTTATCTCCCGCATTGCGGCGAGCAACGATTCTTCGCGCTTTTCTGGAGGAGCCTCTCGGTAAGTTTGCAGGAGTTTGCCCAGATGTCCGACCAAGTCAGGGTCGCTCAGAAGTCGAGTCCAATCAGTCCCTGGCGTGGTGGCAGCTTTCCCGTCGCTCATAATTCGGCTCAAAAACCGGTGATCCCCTTCGGATCGCCGGTCACCGTTAGGTTGAAGCACCGGTCACATTCGCACAAGATGACCGAAGTTACCGTCGTAAGGTAACCGCGAGGGGTTACCACGCTACTCTGAGATCTCCAAAGTGGTGCAGAATTCCTCGATGATGGATTGTTGTTCCGCTGTGACGCCCAGGAACTCGAGTCCGTGGCTGAAGCCCTTGCGATACCGCACAATTGCCCGCAGCGTGAGCGGAGTGGGGTGATTGGAGAGAGTGAATTCGAGTGACAGAACCTCGCTCGCATGGGCCGGAGGTGTCAAAACAACCCCCATTCCTCCGCGGCCGACGTCGCTACAACGCCCTTGCAGGATTTGATATCCATTCTCGCGAAAAGCAGTAGCCGTAAGCGGAAAATTGGCGCGGTAGCGCGGATAGCGTCGCCGCCATCCTTTTTGTTTTGCCCGCAGAACCTTGTCTACGCTCGGTGCGCTCATGAGCTACAACTCTGATCGGCAGCTTAAATGCTCCAGTGTTGTGCAAAAAGTATCGAAGGTAATAGAGTTGTCGTGGCTTGCCGGCCAGCGATCAAATGCAACCTTCGATTCGAGTCGTAATCCTAGCGCCTTCGTTTTGCCGGCACCTTTTAGCTTTGCGCCGCTCCGCGTCCAGGTTCGTGGAGCCACAAACCTTTTGCATCGAGCGTGAATGTCCGTGAATCAACATACAGATGTTGAGGGAAGTAAAAGGTCTACATCACGTAGTTGTTCCGGCGTACGGTCATCCACACCTTCTCTAAGGATCATGTCCAACAAGTTTTCGAGGAATGTATTACTAAATTCTGTTTTTATCTTTCTAGGATTAATCGTTAACGCACAGGTGCAGACCACCTCCGGAACAACCGGGTCTGCCGTCCAGGTAACAATTCCCACCTCGATCTCACAGGATGGATTTACCGGCAGCGTTCCGGCTGGAACGCTGAATCCCCAGCCTCTCGAAATCTCATTTCTCGACGCGATTGATCGTGGGCTCCGCCAGAATCTCGGCCTCCTGCTCTCGGCGGACAACAGCCTCGCCGCTCGTGGCGACAAGTGGAAAGAGCTCAGCAATCTCCTGCCGAATATCGATGTTAAGAGCCAGGAGAATGTGCAGCAGACGAGTCTGTCCGCTCTCGGCTTTCGCCTTCCCATTTTTCCCAGGGTGATTGGGCCATTCAACTACATCGACACACGCGCGTATCTGACTCAGCAGGTTTTTAACTGGAACTACATTCAGCGGGAGCGTTCGGCGGTGCAGAGTCTGAAAGCTGCCGAATACACGTACAAGAATGCGCGCGAATTGGTGGTCCTCGTCGTCGGGAATGCTTACCTCGAGGCCATTGCTGGCGCCGCCCGTGTCGAGACCGCCGAGGCGCAGGTGAAGACAGCCCAAAGCCTCTACGATCGCGCCGTTGATCAGCAAAAAGCGGGCCTCGTTCCTGCCATCGACGCGCTTCGTTCCCAGGTTGAGCTGCAGAGCCGAAAGCAGCAATTGATCTCTGCCCGCAACGATTTTGCGAAACAAAAGCTCTCGCTATCACGCATCATCGGGTTGCCGCTGGGCCAGGAGTTCATCTTGACGGACAAGGCTCCGTACGATGCTTTCGTTCCCCCAAGCCTCGAGGAAAGCCTGAAGCGTGCGTACGCATCTCGTGCGGATTATCAGGCGGCGTTGGCGCAGACGCGCGCAGCAGAATTGTCGCGAAGAGCAGCGACTGCGGAATACTATCCCACCTTCGACTTGGAAGGCGATTTCGGAGATATTGGGACGAATCCGGCGAATTCTAACGGGACCTTCCACGTAGCCGGCACGATCACTGTACCTGTCTTCCAGGGGGGAAAGACGCACGCCGACGTCTTGCAAGCCGAAGCATCCCTGCGACAGGCCCGACAACGGTTAGAGGATCTTCGCGGACAAATCGACAATGATGTCCGCAACGCGCTGCTGGACCTAAACGCCGCCGCGGATCAGGTCGAAGTTGCGCGAAGTTCTGTCGATCTCGCGGAGCAGACCCTCACCCAGGCCCAGGATCGCTTTGCAGCCGGCATCACCGATAGTCTGGAAGTCGTCGAAGCACAGGAATCGGTCGCCGGAGCCCACGAAAACTACATTTCGAGCCTGTACGCTCATAATCTTGCTAAGGTCGAACTCGCCCGCTCGCTGGGCAATGCGGAGCAAGGTGTAAAGCAGTATCTTACGAAGGGTAAATAGACATGGAGCCAACCACCAAGACCATGCCTGACCACGAAACAAGACCTGTCGCCGCAGAGCCTACTCGTGCGCCGCTGCCCGCCACTGCCGCCGACATGCAGGCCAAGCCGTCGCGGCGCAGCGATCCGCGATTCCGAATGTTTCTCATCGCCGGCTTGATTGTTCTGGCGATCGTTGGGTTCTTTGTCTGGCGATATCTCGGCAGCTATGAGTCGACCGACGACGCGCAGATTGATGGTCACGTGAACTCGATTAGTGCCAGGATTTCGGGGCACGTGAACAAATTGAACGTTCAGGACAACCAGTACGTGGACGCAGGCACGATACTCGTCGAAATCGATCCCACCGATTACCAGGTCGCATTGCAACGCGCCCAGGCCGATTACAACGATGCGAAGGCGGTAGCTGAAGCCGCCGCGGTTGATGTTCCGATTACGTCGGTCAGCACGAGCAGTCAGATCTCATCCGCTGATGCTGACGTGCTCAATGCGCAAGCCGGGATCAGAGCAGCGCACCAGCAATTTGAGGCGGCCAAAGCCAATCTCGCGCAGGCAGAAGCCAACGACGTCAAAGCGCAGAACGACCTCGGCCGCTACAAGCAACTTGTCGACAAACAGGAAATCTCGCAGCAACAGTACGACCAGGCGGTTGCCGCGTCGAAAGCCAGCGCAGCTGGGGTCCTGGCGGCTCGCGCCACCGCCGATGCCGCTCAATCCCAAGTCACACAAGCCGAAGGAAAATTGCTGCAGGCCGAGGCCAATCAGCGGTCCGCTGCCACCGGCCCGAAACAGTTAAGCCAGACCCAGGCTCGCGCACAATCCGCGGCGGCGGCCGCTTTGCGCAAGAAAGCCGACCTCGATCAGGCAGTTCTCAACTTGCAGTACACGAAGATCGTGGCTCCGGTGGCTGGCATCGTCAGTGACCGCACGGTGGAAGTTGGACAGAACGTGCAAGCGGGGCAAGAGCTCATGAAGGTGATCCCGCTGGACGAAAAAGACCTCTGGGTTACGGCCAACTTCAAAGAGACGCAGTTGCGCGATATGAAGCCCGGCCAGAAAGCAACGATCTATGTCGACGCAACTGGCAAGAGCTACAAAGGTCAAGTCGATAGCGTGGCCGGCGCCAGCGGTGCTCGCTTCAGTCTGCTTCCCCCGGAAAATGCGACCGGTAACTACGTGAAGGTCGTGCAGCGAATTCCCGTCAAAATCATCTTCGAACAGGGCGAAATCAAGGAACACGAGTTGCGGCCCGGCATGTCGGTTGAACCGAAGGTCTGGATCCGCGAATGAGCTCCGCTGCGATCGCGATGAATCAGGCGGATGCCTGGCGACCGCCGGTCAACCCGTGGATCATCGCGCTAGCCGTGACACTAGCGACATTTATGGAGGTACTCGATACGAGCATCGCCAATGTCGCTCTTCCGCACATTGCTGGCAGCCTCTCTGCAGGTCAGGACGAGAGCACGTGGGTACTCACGTCATACTTGGTTTCTAACGCAATCATTCTTCCCCTGAGTGGCTGGCTGTCTTCGATCATCGGACGCAAGCGCTTCTACATGAGCTGCGTGTTCGTCTTCACGGTCAGTTCTTTCCTTTGTGGTTTAGCTCCCAACCTGCCGGCACTGATCGTCTTCCGGATTTTGCAAGGTGCCGGCGGTGGCGGATTGCAGCCGAGCGAACAAGCGATTCTTGCGGATACTTTCCCGCCTGCGAAGCGCGGTATGGCGTTCGCGGTCTATGGCATCGCCGTAGTCATGGCTCCTGCGATCGGTCCAACGCTTGGCGGCTGGATCACAGACAACTACACTTGGCGATGGATTTTCTTCGTAAATATTCCCGTCGGTATTCTGTCCCTGCTGCTGACTAGCCGTCTGATTCAGGATCCCCCGTACCTGCGCCGCCGCAAGCTTAGCGAAACGAAGATTGACTACGTCGGTCTGGGATTCGTTGCGATCGGACTTGGATGCCTGCAGGTTGTCCTCGACAAGGGCCAGCGCGATGACTGGTTCGAATCGCATTTCATCCTGACGCTCTCCATCGTGGCCGCAGCATCGCTGATATTTGTCGTCTGGTGGGAATGGCGTCACAAAGACCCGATCATCGATCTTCACCTGTTCAAGGAAAGAACGTTTGCGGTTTCGAACCTGCTGATGTTCATGCTGGGCTTTGCGCTGTTGGGAAGCACGTTGCTGCTGCCTCTGTTCCTGCAAACCCTGATGGGCTATACGGCGGAATTGTCCGGAATGGCATTGTCCCCGGGCGGCTTCGCAATCATGGTGCTGATGCCTCTGGTCGGGTTTTTGCTGTCCCGCTACGATGCGCGATATCTTCTGATCTTTGGCCTCTCCATGCTGTCGTTCTCGCTATACCACATGACATCGTTCAACCTGGGCATCGACTTCAAGACCGCCGCTCTTGCACGTGTTCTGCAGGCAGTTGGATTGGCGTTCCTGTTCGTCCCGATAAACACGGCGGCTTATGCTTACCTGCCCAGGGAAAAGAACAACGCCGCGTCGGGCTTGATGAACTTGGCGCGCAACATTGGAGGCAGCGTCGGCATCTCGTTTGTGACCACGATGCTGGACCGCCGCACGCAAAAGCACCTCAGTGACTTGATGAGTCATTTGACCTCCGCCAACTCGCAGTTTCAGGCGATGATCCGCGGAGTCGCTCAGTCACTCATGGCGCACGGCACAAGTGCCGCCGACGCTCAGCAACAGGCCTACGGTGTCGTGCAGAACATTATTCAGCAGCAAGCAACGATGCTTGCATACATCGACAATTTTTACATTCTGGCTACCATCATCCTAGCCATGGTGCCTTTGGTATTGCTGATGAGGAAGACGAAGTCGAGCGGGGAAATGGCGGTACACTAAAAGTGGAGGCGGGCATGTACCGGATCATCGCTCTGGAGCGCGAGTATGGCTGCGGTTGCGCTGGCATTGCCTCGCAGCTCGCGAAGCGCTTGCGATGGAAGCTCTGGGATCAGTCTTTGACGGAAGAGATTGCCGCACAAGGTCACGTGGATTGCGGGACGGTAGAACAGCGCGCTGAAAAAGTTGATGGCACGTTTTACCGGTTGGCGAAGGCCTTTTGGCGCGGCAGCTACGAACGCAGCATGCCGCTGGCGGAGTCGCAAACCTTCGATGCCGACTGCATGGTCAGCATCATGGAAGGAATCACATCGAGAATTGCCGCCGCGGGTAGCGCGGTCGTGGTGGGACGAGGAGCACCCTACTTCTTGCGGGAGCGCGCCGATACCTTTCGCGTGTTTCTCTACGCGCCGCACGCGGAAAAGATCCGCAGGTTAGTGGCCAGCGGAACGCACCCTGATGAAGCTGAAGATTTGGTTGGCACTGTGGATGGGGAGCGCATCGCTTTCATCAAGCATTATTTCAATGCCGATTGGCCGACGCGCTGTCTCTATCACATGATGATCAACACCAGCATCGGCGACGAAAAAGTGGTGGCAATGATTCTCGACACGATCCAGTTGCTCGGCGGAGCCGATCTTCCCTCCGGTGCCGGATTGCGTGGCGTCGCTTTGAAGTAGAAGTACTCGGCAGCGCCCCAACGTACGATCGTGAATGTTGAAATGCGTCGGAAGGAGTGGCGCGCCCGGAGAGATTCGAACTCCCGACCTACAGCTCCGGAGGCTGCCGCTCTATCCAGCTGAGCTACGGGCGCGTGAATTCAGTTTACATCAAACGTAGGTTGGGACGGACGCGACCGATGAGACGACTTCCAGGGCGGACTTAGCACCAGCTACCAGCGATTTCGACCACCACCTCCACGTTCGCGCCCTCCACGACCACCACCGCCAGAGCCGCGATCGGGCTTTGGCCGCGCCTCGTTCACGTTGAGTGTGCGTCCACCAACCTGTGAGCCATTCAACGCGGCGATTGCCTTCTCGCCATCCTCACTATTCGTCATCTCGACGAAACCAAAACCGCGCGAACGTCCCGTCTCACGGTCCGTCATAATTGACACGCGGTCTACCGACCCATAGGCTTCGAACAACTGCCGTAGCTCGTCTTCCGACGTGTTGAAATCCAGGTTTCCAACAAAGATGTTCTTCAAGGGAGTGCCTCGGGGGATGAGCTATTTGAGTGTGGGCAGCTCCGGCAGGGAAGCAGGTGGCACCTGAGCCCTTCCTGGAATCGAGGCCGGACTATCGAACAGTCAAATGCGCGGGCAAGTATAGCAGGGAAATGTAAAGTAGGAAGCCCAGCTACTC